>Ga0209084_1000486_pt1 | contig 37297 bp, 54 predicted proteins | sample C_130820_MF_Meta_FD_187309 | JGI IMG/M metagenome (GOLD analysis project Ga0209084, IMG submission 187309) | Freshwater microbial communities from Lake Croche, Canada to study carbon cycling - C_130820_MF_MetaG (SPAdes) (version 2) | ecosystem: Environmental > Aquatic > Freshwater > Lake... | reverse complement strand
TTGATAGTCAAGCAATTCTTCATCAGATAGCTGACGTAATGCCAGACTGACTTCACGCATAGCACGAACGTCTTGTTCACAGTATTTGATTAGCTCAGGGATTAGTTCAGTATTATAAGGAGGAAGGCAGCATTGACGGATAAGCTGTTTGCCACGATGATCTTTTTTCATCTTAGCAGACATAGCACGGCCGATATCTTCAAGGCTACCGGGCAAGCAATTAGCCCTAGCTTGAGCAGCAGTGCAGTAGAATTGTTCTAGTTTGAAGTTGATACCTAACACATACCAAAAAATTAGGCGCTCAAAGGTAGCGTTATGCGCCCTTATCTCACCTTTGTAATTTCTGACAGCATCAGGAAATGGTTTATCAGGTGTCCAAGTCTGAACAGGTTCATCATTAAAAGCATAAGACATGCACAATACTTCAGTGCTTAGGTCTTGAGCATAGTTGTAAACCCCATGCTTTTTTAAATCACAAGCGGATTTAGTTTCAAAGTCAATGAATAACATAGTCGATCCTAAAATTAAGAGGAAAAAAAACCCTGCCTAAGCAGGGTCTCTTATTTAATTTAGACAGAACGTCTACGTCTACCTGTTTCTTCAGCTATTACCTCAGCTTCCGCTTCAGGTTCACCACCAAGGCCAACCCATTCAATGATATCAAACAAAGGAGTGTAAATCTTACCGTATGCTTTATGTTGGTAAAATTCTTTCTTCAAAGTAATGACTGGAACAGGCTTAGTTTGATCTTCATCAACTTGAGTTGCGATTGCAACAGCTAATGCTTGAACAGATCGCTTACCACCTACCGAAGTGGTTGAATAACGAACTTCTAAACCTTTATCTTCACCAGATAAACATTTTAAGCTCATACCGACTTGAGTTTCCCATCCACGTTTACCGCCAGTTGGCGCGGCATCAAGTTCAGGTAATGGTTGAGTGATGTTGACCATCTTCTCACCAAGAACTTCACCTTCACCCCAGCAAATAAAGCCGTGTACGAAAGAGAACGGATTAACCGCCCATGTAGAGTCTGATTCTACTTCATTTTCACCAGCACCAAATACCCAATGACCTGTACGATCCATTTTAAGAATCGCAGAGCCAGCAGCACTTTCAGTTACGATAGACCGAAGGGAAGTAGATAGTGATTGAACTGAAGGAAGATTAGAACCAGCGAAAGCTACTAAATTTGACATTTTATATTACCTTAGATTAGTTTATTAAGTGCAGCAGAAAGCTGCTGCCCAATTAAAAGCACTGCTGGACGGGGGTCGTCTAACTGTGCCATTGTGTTACCTGACGAGATGGATACTGTTGACCCCACTGGCAAAGGCTGTTTAAGTTTTTTAAGCTTCTTTTCAGCTTGAGCTGGGGATATGAACGATGATTCCATCACATCAGATTCTGTTAAGCCAGCAATTAGTAAAGCGTTTTTAGCTTCTACTTCATCTGACCATTTACGAGTTGCACGTTTAGCAACCAGTTTGTAATTTGGTAAAGCGAGTCCAGAGTCTAGCATACTAAATGCTAAAGCACGCAAGTCTTTAATCCATTCTTCTAAAATGTCAGCGTTTTGAAGATATGCGCTAATTGCTTCAGGGTCGATAGACGATAGCTGTACTTTTAAAGCACGATCAACAGCACCAGTCATAAGAGGGCAAGTAGGTTTAGCTGCACACCATTTACAATGGCTACCTTCACGCATAGGGGCATCTAGCTTCATAGCGGCATTAACCGCCGATAGTAACTGAAGCTCAAAGGTTTTGATACGTTCTACTGTAGTCACCCAACGCTTAATCATAGGAGGCTGAATAATGACCAGCTCAACTTCTTTACAATCCTCAAATACCCATTGAGATGCTTTAGTTCTCATAGCCGCCGCAGCATAGAACATTAATTGCTCATTTTCTACCGCATCAACGATAACACCGTTGCCAAATTTCCAGTCCAGTACAATAGCACGATCACCCACCCGACCGAGTACATCGCAAGAACCAAACACGTCAGGTATGTACTCACCGAAATTGACTTCAGCTTCAACCATATATTCTTCAATACCAACTTCATCTAGTAACTCCAAGGCAGGATAGAACTTAGAATCTAACAAATCTTCATTAATATTAGGCTTGATATCTTTATCCAAGAATAAAGCTATTGCTTCATGAAGCAGCGTACCCTCTTCAGCATAAGACGACGATGCCTGTTCAGGAGCAGCAGCGCACAGGCGCACACTGGCAGGACAATTCATTACACGTTTGGCAGTTGATCCACCGACTATTTTACTATGAGCCATTATTTTATCTCCGTTTAAGTTGGGATAAGTATACTTTAAAAAATAAAGTTGTACAATCTTATTTTACAGTGATAAGCTACAGCCTCACTTAAAAAAGGAAACGACATGAACACTTCAATAGTAAAACTTATCGCAGTAATAGTAATATTTACATCAGGCGCATTTGCCCATAGCTTCTATTTTAAAGCGCCGCTTAACATGGTGAAGATGGAAGTTACTAAGTCAGGTAAATTCGTGCTGACTGACGGACATATATTCGAATTAAATGAATTAGAAATGGTAGCTAAACAACCTGACATGGTGTTTCCTACTTATAACGAAGGCGCTTCACAATCGTATAAAATGCCTTCTGGTAAAAGATAATGAATATACCAGACTTATCTTTATTAAGAGAACGCTTGCAACAAGAAATACAAACATTGCAATCCGGTGAGACTAGCATCAATCAAGCTAAAGTAGTGTCAAATCTAGCTAACGGCATGATTAACAGTGTACTAGCCGAAATCATGGCTACCAAAGCACTCCCTGATAACCCTAACAAGGCGATTGAACGTGACTACATTGACATTGAGTAAAGCTGAATATCATAAAGCTAACCTTGAAAAAGAAGCAGCTAGAAAGAAAGCTTATTATGAAGCTAACACTGAAAAAGTATTAGCCTCACACAAAGCATATCGTAAAGCTAACCTTGAAAAGGTAGCAGCAATAAACAAAGCATATCGTAAAGCTAACCCTGAAAAGGTAGTAGCCTCACACAGAGCATATCGTAAAGCTAACCCTCAAGAAGGCATAGTACACACTATAGCTATTAAATATAAAACTTCAGCGGCTGTAATCAGGGATTTAGTTCCTCAAGAGTTAATGGAAGCTAAGATATTACAACTACAATTAAGAAGGTTAATTTATGGAAGTTAATATATTAGGTCTACAGTTTGAGGTTGAGTATGATTATCAACCTGAAGAATTACAAGAACTATATTATCCGGGATGCCCACTAGAAGTTACGCTGACAGCTCTTTATATAGAAGGTGAGAACGTAATAGAAATACTTAACGATAATTGGATTGGTAAATTAGAGGAACAGATTAAGGAGAACCTTAATGAAATCTACTGAAGCTCAACGAGAAGCGCAAAAGAAATACCGTGACTCTATGACTGAAGAACAGAAAGAAAAGCTTAGATATAGCAAACGGCTGTACAGTGAAAGAATTAGAGAAGAACTAAAGGTAAAACGCTCTGCATATTACCAAGCTAATAAAGAATCAATGAATGAGCAATCAAGAGCCTATCATCAGAAAGCTAGGGAGTTAAAAACTGCAACACAACGGCAACCAAGGACGCTTATACGTCCGCCTAAAGTTCAAATACAACCGTCAAGCATGGTGTCACTAAAAGAGATAGCTGAACAATTAGGTGTGATCGTTGCACTGATACGCGCCATATCTAAAGATGAACGTTATGGTATGCCTAAGTATCAATTACTTAGGATAGATGGTGCTGAACTTTATGATCGCTATGAGATTACACAATGGATTATAGACAACAATGAAATGCTAGTTAGCTTAGCTATAACTGGCATGAGTCGTAAGAATAAAGGCGCTATTACAATAGCTGACAATGTAATAAAAATCACTGACTGGTTACAAGCATCAAAGCATGTAACCGACTATTGCAACAAACAGCGAGCGGTTATTAATTCAAACAACCTATGGGCAAGGTGGGCATGATGAGTATTGAACATGAAAGACGAGAAACAGTTAGTATGGACAACCAACAAAAAATAAAAGAACTACAAGAGCAAATTGAAGCTTTAAAAGCTCAAGAACATGTAGCTTACGACTGGAATAAAGATCCAATAATATGTGAGCTTAATGGCTTTCGCTGGCACTTAGGACCAGAGTCAGACGAAGAAATGAATTGGGCTGATGCTAAGGTTTGGTGTGAGTCAGTAGGCGGTGAATTGCCGCCTAGAGAAGTGTTATTGATGTGCTATATCAATGAAGATATAAAGCCATCATTTAAAACCTCATGGTATTGGTCATCTGCCGAGTTCCTTGCGACGTTCGCCTGGAAGCAGGCCTTCAGCTATGGCCCACAGTACAACAACACCAAGGACACCACCAACTACGTGCGAGCGGTCAAGAAGGTAAAGATATGAAATATTTATTAATAGTGATGCTGCTAACAGGCTGTGATGCACAGCCGCTTATTGTAGCTTCTCCAGAGTATAAAATAGATAACTTGAAGTTTTACAAGGGAAAGCATGACATTTGCTATGCTATGTATGGAGCTGGTGGCGGTACAGTTATGACGAGCGTTCCTTGCGCGAAGGTGGGGTTATGAGTAAAGTTACTGAACTACCGCCGCATGAAAACATGTCAGTTAACCAAGTGTTAGACCACATTAAAAGAAAAAATCTTAGAAAGGTTTTTATAATTGGTATTGATGAAGATGATAAGTTAATTACACGGTCATCAAAGATGAACTTTGCTGAGGTGGTTTATTTTCTTGAGTTAGCTAAGTTTAGCCTATTGGAGCATAGTGATGAGTAGCCCTGAAAGAGATTTGCTTAAAAGACATTGTAACTGGAAGCTGTCTGTTGAAGAGCATCTGAAGTTATTGAGAGAAACAGAGGCGCTACTCGCCCAACCTGAGCCGCCAATGACGCAGCGTGAAATGTATCAGCGCGGTTACGCAGCAGCAGAGCGTAACTTAAAACGTGAGCCTTTGAGTGATGATGAAATAATGCAAACAACGCAAGGTATGAGCGAATTTGGTGCTGAGATGTTTAAAGCAGGTGTCAGGGCGGCAGAAAAAGCACACGGTATTGGGAGTAGATGATGAATGAAGATCAATTAAATGCTTTGATGGCTTGGGTTGATGCCAAGATCAGAGAGGTTATAGAGAGCGATTGTATACATGCAGCCATAGCTCAACGTGAATTGCGTGAAGAACTTGAAAATATAATGTTAGGTCATAACGATGAGTAAAGAAAGAGAGTTGTTGAAAAGAGTAAGAGATGCTTTACGTGAGCTAAAAGAAACTCATTATAATTTATACTGGGATATACAATCTATGCTTGACCAACCTGAGCAAGAGCAAGAGCAAGAGCAAACGCCTGTTGGTATTGTAATAACTATTGGAGGCTACCCAGACGACTCTGAGCATACAGTTAAATTGACATGTAGACATAGAGACCTAAAGGATGGGGATTTGCTCTACACCTCACCGCCAAAGCGTATGCCTTTGAGTGATGATGAAATTCTAAACCTGTATAAAGACTTTTCTAAAACTACATTTGTTGAGTTAGTAAGACAAATAGAAAAAGCACACGGTATTGGAGAGAGTAATGAGCGGTGAATTTTACGTAGAAATAATGGGCTGTTTATTATTAACAGCTTTTACTGGGCTAGTTGTTGCATGCGCTGTCTGGTTTGCCAACTTTGTCTATGATGATATTGTAGAAAAACGCAAGTGGAGGAACAGGAAATGAAACTTTATGAACTAGGCAATGACAAACGATTTACATTAGTAGATGATGATTCAGGAACGGTATTTCTATTAGACCATATTGATGGTATGTATAGTGTATGCTACATAGGTAATGTGATTGTTCACATATCAGCGAGTGCTGAAATTGAGGAGGTAGAATGACACAAGAACTAGAAGTTAAAGGGTATTTTAACAAATTTGCAATATTAATTTATAGCCTAGTAATTGTATTCTTGGTTATAGGCCTTATCAGGTGGGGAATATGAATAAATACACAGGTGTTATAGCTTTTAAAATAGACATTGAAGCTGTTGATAAAGATGCAGCAGAGAAGATAGCAAACCAAGCTTTACCTACACACTTTAATTACTCAAATAGTAAAGGTGGCTCAGGTAAGTTCTTGCGTGGGTTAGTGCCAGTTGTATATGCTGCTGAAGGAGGATTGACAGACGTTGAGAAGCAAGAAAGCTATTTTAGAAATAGATAGTAAAGGGCAGCCCAATTGCCGCCTTTCCAATTTATATTCATTACTAATCCTATACATAAACGAAACTTTAATATGGCCGATATAGCAGATTTAGCAAATGACCAAGCACAAATGATTTTAGACAAACAGATCGCTATGAAAAGAAAGGATGTTGACCCTTTTCAAAACGTATCGGGTGTTTGTTGGGAATGTAACGCGCCTGTCGAAGATGGGCGAAGATGGTGTTCAACTGAATGTAGAGATGCGGTTGAATGAATATGGTAGGCATACCGTTAATCCTAAAATGTTAGAGGAAGTAAAATGAACAATAAAATAGTATGGACGCCTAAACCAGACATAATTAACAACCCTCAACATTATACTCATTCTAAATTTCAGACTTGGGATGTAATTGAGGCGTGGCGATTAAATTTTAATCTTGGTAATGTAGTTAAATACATCAGCCGAGCAGACCACAAAGGAAAACGCCTTGAAGATTTAAAAAAAGCTAGAGCTTATCTTGATAGAGAGATCATGAAACTTGAAAAAGATATTTAGAAAATGGTTTACACCAACTCACAAATGTACAATATTTAGACATTATTATGGGATAAACTTGAAAGTGTGCGAGTGTTGTAAAAAAGAATATCCATTAGATAACTTTATTATTCACCAACGATAATGTTAGAAAAAGAAGTAGAAAAACATTTCAAATGGGCAGTTGAAGTAATCGGGGGCAAGACCTTCAAATTCACTTCACCCGCCCATAGGGGCGTATCAGATCGTATAGCTTGTCTACCAAATGGCGAAACTTGGTTTGTTGAGTTGAAAACCAAAGGTGGCAAGTTATCCGAACTACAAAAGGTATTTGCAAATACAGTTCTCGAATTGAATCAAAAATATACTTGTCTTTGGACAAAGGAACAAATAGATGAATGGATTAAGACCTTACCAAGATGATGCTGCTGACTTTCTTTATAGCCGTGATAGAGCATTAATTTTAGCTCCTGTTGGCGCGGGAAAAACAGCAATTACATTAACAGCTATGCAAGCCATGATAAAAGACGGCGTAGTAAGCCGTTTTCTTGTCTTAGCACCTAAACGTGTATGTACAGACGTATGGGAGAGTGAAGGGCTTAAATGGTCGCCTGAACTTAAGATTAGCGTAGCTGTAGGCTCTGCAAAGAAGCGCATAGCTGCATTTAACGGGCAGGTAGTTGTTACGAATTATGATAATCTTTTATGGCTATGCCGTGAGCATCCAGAATTACTAAAAGGTTTTGATGCTATCGTGTTTGATGAATTAACGCGTTTAAAAAATCCATCTGGCGCACGTTTTAAAGCTTTATTCAAGGTCATAGACCAGTTCAAGATACGTTGGGGTTTGACAGGCTCATTTACCAGTAATGGACTAGAAGATACGTTTGGGCAATGCAAGATTGTAGACCAAACATTGCTAGGTAGAAGCAAAGGCGCATTTATGGAAAAATATTTTGTTTTGATGAATAAGGATTTTGGTGATTGGGCAGCTAGACCTGATTCATTATCTAAAGTTATGAAAGCAATTAAACCCGCCACTTATCTGTTAGATGCTGGTGATTATGCTGGATTAATGCCTCCTTTACATGTTGTAGAAGTTAAATGCCAAATGGATATGACGCACTACAACATACTGAAGAAAGACTTAGTATTAACTTTTCAAAACGTTATGACGCACTGCAACATACTGAAGAAAGACTCAGTATTAACTTTTCAAAACGATATGATAATTGCAGCTAACGCAGCAGTAGTGACAGGTAAACTTCAGCAAATGAGTTCAGGCTTTGTTTATAACACTACACGTACTGCAAATGCGTCTCCCGGTAAGTATGATACTGACACGCAAGTTATTTGGTTTTCCTCGCATAAATTCGATAGATTAGAAGAACTGTTGAATGAAAACCAAAGAGATAGTACAATGATTTTTTACACCTACAAGGAAGAATTAGCCGAGCTTAAAAGACGGTATCCTCATGCACAGACGCTAGATGATGATAACGCTGTAGAACGATGGAATACTGGACAAATTGAACTATTGTTAGCGCATCCTAAGAGCGCAGGACATGGACTTAATCTTCAACATTATGCTAATAAGATCGTGTTTCTATCACTACCTTGGTCATTAGAACTCTATGAACAGGCGATAGGTAGGATACACCGTAGCGGACAGAAGCGTGAAGTATGGTGCTACATTATGAATACTTCAAAAACAATAGATGAGCGTATATTCTCTGCATTGCATGATAAACGCACTCTTTCAGATATAGCAATAGAGGAACTTAGATGACATATACATGGCGTAGTTTGAACACCATATTACATACACTTCCTGAAGAAGAAGTATTAGAGCTATTGGAAAAAGAAAAGATTGGTGCTAAACGGACTATGATACTAACAAGACTGCATCAAAGATACAGTCTGTTAAGAATGACTAGAGAAAGAGTGGAGTTATTCGAGGAGTAATTCAGATTCCCTTTTACGTCTGATCGTTAGTCCTTTAAGTGAAACACCGTTAGCCTTATCCCATTTCTTAATTTCACCTGCTGCTGCTAACCAATTTTTCTGGTCTACATACTTTTTAAGTGTAGACTTAGAATAATTGCCGATGCCAAGGTTAAAAATAAAATCGGCTATTGCAATTAGTTTATTAGATGGTGCAAGCACTAAACTAGGCGAGGCTTTCATCGCCTTCGTCAGAGCATCAAGCGCCAGTATATCTAATTCTGCATTTGCTTGTTCCTGAGTCCAGACTAAACCTTTTTTTATATCAGTCCCAGTACAGCCATAACCAATCGTCCAAATTCCAGCAGGGCATTGATAAGCTGTTAGCTTACAACCCTCACTAGCCTTGATTAATTCAGCTAATATCTTAAAAGGACTCATTAGCTTAAGAACCGAAGTTTGTAAAGTGTAGATAAATATGTTTCTACAGCCGTATCAATTAAATTCTGAATAGGCGTATCATCTTCATCACAAATTTTATAGCGGTTGTCTTTAATCCACTTCACTTGTGCTTGAAGTTCGACAATAATTTCAACATTACCTTTATGACCTAATATTTCAATGTTCTTCATCAGCCCATATTGGCCTTGATAAGCTTCAGCAATAGCATCGGCGTTATCAACGATTTCATCATAGAACATATTAAGCGCAACATGCTCAGCGTAAGATTTAGTCTTTAGGTGTTCTCTATGAGCAAGATCACGGCCTAAAAACAGTAATGATATTAAATGGCCCATCTTGTTACCCTTTGTTAAATACGTAGACTATCACTGCAAATACAGCCGTCACAGCAAAGACTATACCACCAAAAAAACCTTTATTATTAGCAGAATCTTTTTTCAATTCGTCAAGAGCTAAAAAAATCCTATCTGATTTCCTTCGGTTTTCGTCTTGATCTTCATTAAGTTCACGGCATAGCCCGTCTAAACGCTGTTCTATTTTTGCTACTTTGCAATTTAGATCATCATTTATTGTCATGGCTAATACCTTCTATAAAGTTATTGCATAGTGTAGCATAAGCGCTTATTTCATCTGCTCGATAGGCTTCTGACTTGAGAAATTCTGTAAGTTCGTTTGAAAGCTGCCCATCATTGGTGGTGGTGTTAGTAATGGCGTTGGTATCACCAGCTTTTGCTGCGGTGCAATTACCACTCGACCGACGGGTGTCGTACAAGCGTTGAGACTTAAAAGCATCGCGCTGGCTATTAATAGCATTAATCGTTGAGGCATTAGCATCTTCCAGTTGTTTGTTAGCGTTAAGAGCCTTCTCATGCTCCTTGTCGGCTTGTTCAGTTAATATTTGAAGCGTTAGCTTGGCTTCCATGTTTTGCGCAGCTATGCCGTCTGACATGTGTTGAATCTCTGCTTTACTGATCTGGTGAGATATTCCAAAGCCAGTAGCAAAAGATACGGCAGCGATAAGTGCAAATATATACATCATTAGTCATGCACCATTAAACCTAGCCCACCAGCAACACCGCCAGCGAGTAATAAAAGTTGATCTATAGGTTTGCCTTGATAGAGTAAAACAGCACCAACAAGAGCTGTAAGCACCCATATCAAACCACGTTGTGTTGATGCTTGTTTCCAGTTGATGCCTAGTTTCATTATACGGGTTTCCCTGTCAATATTTCAGCCTTACGGCCTGCTGCTAAAATGTCTACGCTAGTTAAATAATCTAATGCACTATCAACTGAGGCTAGACTTAAGTCAACTGACGTTAGCTTAGGATCGCTAAAGCGATTCCATAGCACACTAACAACAGGATCAACTGAAGCTGTTATAGCTATTTCTTCGGTTATACTAAACAAGTTACGAAAAGCTACAGCGCTGATAGTTGGTGGAACAATGATCACTGGTACAGGCTCAGGTATAACGGGTTTAACCAGCGCACCATTTACCCAACCATCGCCATTTACAGCATCCGCAGGTACGTCCGTATCGTACAATGCGGCAATATTGGCAGTATAACTTTCTGTTGGTTCACTGTAGCAAATGTCGCGAATTACTTCGTTTTCTATCCATGCTTTCATAATTAAAAACCTTCTGTCCAATATAATATAACTATTCCAGCTCCTGCACAGGTGACATTAGACCGACAATTCCCGCCTGCACCCCCACCAAAACCACCAAATCCACCATTCGATGCTCCCGAAGCAGGAGAACCACCGCCGCCGCCGCCAAAACCACCAAATCCACCACCGCCGCCACCGCCACCACCGATGCCACCATTGCCGCCGACACCAGCGCCATTAGCGCCACCACCGCCGCCCCCGCCGCCAGGCCCGCCATTGCCGCCATTGCCAACACCGCCAACGGATGCGCCCCCGCCCCCGCCGCCACCAGATAATCGCTTATTAATAATATCTAATAGAGAACCTGTGGAAGACGTTGTGCCGTCTGTTGCTCGGTAAATTGAGGGTGATGTAGAGTTTAATGCACCATTACCACCAACTCCTGCTAAACCAGAACCACCATTACCACCGACTGAGGCCGAGACTGAACAACCACCTATACTGCCACTACCCCCGCCACCTGCGGCGTTTCCATACCCACCACCACTTGGAGCAGTCCCACCATTAAATAGACCTCCTCCTCCTCCTGATTCAATACCACCAGCCATATCACCATCACCTCCATTACCTCTCCAACCTCCACCACCACCATTCATCGCCCCACCATTACCACCAGTGCCGTAAGGGCTACCACTACCACCACCACCACCACCACCAACACCTCCACCTCCACCTGCACCAGCTGCACCTCCACTTGCGCTAAATGCACCGCGTAAGTTTGGCAATGTACAAGTTCCTCCAATACCTCCTGTAGTACCGCTTGCGGCATTACCTCCGGTAGCAGTGATGATTGTTCCAAAACTTGATGTTCCCCCATTGGATGATGTGGCTGCTGCACCTATGGTAATAGTTGGCAATAATTGGCCTGGAACTACATCAATTACACCCATTCCAAAACCTGCGCCACCCCCACCGCCATACTGTCCAGAAGCGCTATTACTACCACCTCCAGCACCCCAAACCGCAACACCAATCTGATAAACATTCTGCGGCACAACCTCAGTTGAAGTTGTTGATGTAATTAACTTAAAACTACGCCACTCAGGTGGTGATACACGAGTTGCAGCATTAGGAGGTAATGGAAAGCCATAAGTGCCTTTATTAGCCGGTGCGTCATTAGTTGGTTGAAATACGTTAGCCATTAGTAATCTCCACCGTTAGCTGAAACAAGCAATGCACAAGCCGTACCGCCGACCGCAACAGTCGTACCAGCAAAAATCTTATAGCCTGCTGGGATTGCTTTATTAACTTGAATTGTATATACAGGGTTAACTGCTGTTGCTAAAGCCGTAACCGTAGCCGCTGCAATAGCAATCTCACCAAGCAACTGATTGTTTGTTGCTGTGGTATTAACTGCACCATTATTGATCCAGAACCTTACTAAATTAGCCGCTGTTGTACCTGATGCTGTAGCACCATTGGTGCTAGTCAACTGGACAGTTAAGCTATCAATACGTGCGCCATTAGTACCCGCTAAGAAACATTGCGCCAGCGCTGTACCTGCCGTATCTGTACCATCAAAGGCTTTAGTGTTTGTTATTGCTGTCGTCAATAAAACATTCATTAAGCCCGGATTAGGCGTTAATGGAAATATTGGGGATGTGTTCGCTGCCATTAAAGACCTCCAAAATTAAGTGAATTGAAAAGCGTTATGCTCGGTGACATAACCGCTGCCCATGTTGCCGTTGTACCGTCTGTAGATAAATATTTACCTAATTGCCCTGCTTGCGCAGGTAATTCTTGAACTGGAGCTGTCCATGCAGGTATTGTACCATTTGTCGTTAAAAGCTTACCCGACTGCCCTGTTTGAGTAGGTAATTCCACAACTCGTGCTGTTGAATTCCACGTTGTGCCGTCTGATGTAAGAACATTACCTGATGTACTAGGCGCAACCGCTTGAAGCGCTGAAGTTCCGTTTCCTAACAACACGCTATTAGCAGCTAATGTTGCCGCACCTGTACCACCTGAAGCTACAGGAAGTGCTGTCCCATTTAAGAAAGGGATTTGCTCATATCGTACCGCATCGCCAGCAACTACCGCTGCCCCAATACCAGTAATTTTAAAACTTCCCATAGGGATGTTAGCTGTTGCAGGTGATTGCCCATTCCTAGTAATACAGTTAGTTAATGCGGCGGATACATCATCAAGAGTAGTATTAGCCCAAACCGAGGTAATAGGCGTGCCTGTTACTACTGGATTACCAGCAGGTAGAACGTAAGTTCCAAAGCCATTAAACGCCACTTTACACCCCCATCACTAAGGTATATAATGAATTTTTACTTCCGCAAAAGGATTCATTATTATGGGCTATAAAACTAGAGGTCAAATTTCTTGCACTATTTGTGGAAATACTAAGATTGCCGCAAGGCTTCTTTGCAGATCGTGTTATGAAAAAGAAAAAAGAAAAAATAACTTGGAAAATCATGCTTTTATTACTCCTGAAAAAGCGTTTCATCTAAAATATAAAATTTCTGAAACTGGTTGCTGGGAATGGATAGTGAATAAAAGAAAAGATGGCTATGGAATCTTTATTCTTGCTAACGATAAAAAAATTAGAGCGCATAGATATTCCTATGAATTATACAACGGAACGATTAATGATCCGTTAAAAGTTGTTATGCACTCATGCGATAATCCATGTTGTGTAAATCCAGAGCATTTAACTTTAGGGTCAAGAGGTGATAACTTAATAGACGCATATGATAAGAATAGACGTGCGATAGGTAATGCCTCACATTTAGCTAAAATAACTGAAATACAAGCTATAGAAGTTTTTTTAGACTCAAGAACCCAATTAACAATAGCTGATGAATATGGTATCACACAGAGCCAAGTGTCAAGGATTAAATCAGGGCATCGTAGAAAACGATCATTAACCAATTGATTAATTCCTATTGTGTAGATGATGAAACAGCAGCCCTAGCTACAGTTGGGCCTAATTGCCGTAATGCTTTAAGTATAGCAATTCTTTGGTCAGCAGGATATACACCAAGCATTTTAAGCGCATTTTCCGGTGATTCCATACCTGCGGATATTCTTTGAGCAGTTGCACTTGCGATCTTTTCTTCACCAATACCTATCGCTTTATTAGCTGTTGCAGCTTTAGCATTAAGATATGAAGGTAGTTTTTGCATGAAAGTATTATTTTTCCAAGCTTGACTTACTGCACCTTTTCCAGCTTTAGCTTGCCTTGCTAAATCAGCGTCCCTCAATAATTCAGATTCAATAGATTTAAGTCCGCCAAGCTGTTCAACTGTAGTTAATTTACTTAAATTAGGGTCATTAAGTGCATTTAGAAACCCTGCCGCATTTTCTTTTCCTGCATAAGGTGCAAGCGTAGTGTTTAAGTTTCTAAGTAACCGAGCTTGATTAGCTGCACTAGGTGCATTAGCTGCTTCTTCAGCTACACGTTTAGGTATTGCTTTACCTGCTTCGCTTAGTAATGATTCTGAAGCTTTTACTTGAGATAGCCCATTACCTATATCAGCTAGTCTATTGCGTAATCCTATACCTAGTGTATCTAATTCAGCTAAAGCATGAGAATTATCAGATAAGAATTTATCAGCCGATTTAGTACCTTTAACAACATCGTTATAAAATATTCCTTCTATACCCTGTTGAAGATTTTTAACTGCTTCAGGATCATTTTTAAAGGCAGATGTAAACTGTTGCGCTTCTGTTGGTGAACTTAAGAACTTAGCTGCAACTTTACTCGATGCTAAGATAGGCGTACCGACCGAATTTAAACGTGTTAATTTAGAAACTTCACCTTTTAGATAAGGTTCAACAACAGTAGATTTAAATGTAGAATTAGCTTGCTTATATTTAGCCAATGCGTTTTCAGGGACACCTTGTTCAATAGCGGTATCAATTCCTGATTTAAGCAATTTTAAATTCCTATCTGTTTTAGCTAAATTAGGGTCACCTTTAATAGCTGATATTGCTGAATTAACAGCGGAGCGTAATTCATGTACATCAGCTAAAGTACCTTCAGCCGCTTTAGCAGTTCCAGCTTTAGCAGGTATAGCGCCAGTAATAACATTGAATGATGCAGGTGTTCCAGCAGTTGTAGATGCACCAAATAGTTTTTGAGCCTTATCAACTACATCAGGCGCAACATTAGGGTCTATCATAGTGGCTAAATTGCCTTTAATACCTTTAGCAATATCTTCTATAGGCTTTAGGCTAAATGGATCGGGAGCGGCTAAATATGCTTCATCATATAAAGGCTTAACTGCATCTCTAGCACTTCTTTCAAGAATAGCTTTTCTGGATGTAATAGTTTCGCCTGTAGTTGTAGGGCTGGGATTAGCGATAGTTCGTTCAAATGCAGCGCGATCGCCAGCTTGATTAGCTAATGAAACTTCATGTTGTCTCAATAAATCAGCCGTTCTAGCCGCAGCCACGCGATTTTCAGTATCAACAGCTCTACCTAAATTAGGAGTGATATCTTCCGCAACCCCTGCACGCCCACCTTCTTGACGTAATTGTTTAGTTAGATAGGGTACGCCTGACGTGCGTTTCCCCCACTCCCCCAATGTAGCAAACTCAGGTGAAGCAGTACCATAACCAGCTTGAGCAGCAGTTAAATCTTGCGTAGACTCAGCTAATCTAGCTTTTGTAGCTTCTAAGGTATCACCTAAAACTTGACGGCCTATATTTCCTGCTCTTACATCCGATAATTTACCTTTATAAAGATCATAGCCTTTAGATGCACCAGAACCTAAAACACCTAATGCTGTAGGTGCTACAGCACCAATTGTAGTTCCTATTCCAATCTTTAATCCATTATTTTCAAGATCGGGATTAGTAATTGCAGAAGTAACACCTCCAGTAAGACCGCCACCTACAACGCTACGCCCCAATTTAGCACCTAAACTACCTATGCCAGTTTCAACGCCGCTAGTACGCAGAGCGTTTACCCAAGGAGCAGAGGCCCCCAATGCTTTAGCGCCTTTACCTAATAACCCTGCAACACCAGCCGCAGGTACTGTACTCCCTAATGCTCCACCAAATAGATATGACCCTGATTCAGGGTTTTCTAAAGGTAAGGCTTGTAATTCAGGGTTTTTACTACCTACAAGTTTAGATATACCTTCTAAAGGCTTAGCAAGTTCTTTACGCGCCCCCGCAAAAGCGTTATATCCGCTATATAAATTTTGAAGCTGCTGTTTACCAACTTCAGTTAAGTCTTGACCAAGTTTTTCTTTAAAGGAAGGCTCATAAGCCTTTACTTCTTTAGGGGCAGCAGGTGATTGAGAGGCTAAAGTATCTATTTTTCTATATATATTTAATGATAGATTTTTATCTCCTAATTCAAATGCTCTTTCAGCATCTTTTTTTAGCTCAATAATATCATCCGCCATGTTTAGCCCTCAACTGTGCTAATTCGTCATCAGGGCTTACAGGTGCTGTTGGAATTTCAGTTTTAGGTGTTAGCCCTTGGATAGCATTTGCAGCTTGTTTAAATTTCACTCTTTTAGGAAATACAGCTTGACCTGTTCCATATTTATTACTTAAAGTGTTAATTTGATCTTGTACTGCTTCATAAGTTGAATTAGGATCAGTTACTATCTTAAGTGCATTTTCAAGTTCAAAATTACTATTTAATTGCCCAGACCCCATTTCAGCAGCCTTTTTAAAATCTTGTACTAAAGTTCTACGAGCTTCTTCAATATTACTTAATGAAGTCCCTGTCTCTGTACCTAGTAATTTCCCTACGTTAGTATTAAACCCCACCTTTAAAGCATTAGCTGGAGAGCTATTAGTGTCGGTTTTTATACTTCCTAGTGAGTTTAAATTTTTATACTCGTTACCTATACCTTCTAAAGAAGTTTGAAAACTTTGTTTGGCGTTTTTGGCTACGTCAATTTTAGCTTGTTCTTTTTCTTGTCTAATTAAAGCTTTAGGCTCTGCACCTGCAACGCCAATTTTCCGCCCTGTAGCAGAATTTACTATAATCATTTCATCTGGATTATCAGGGTTTCTAATGGTAGAAGTACCTTGAGGCTCTTGACGATTACTTTGTGCTAACGCCGCTATACTTCTTCGCATATCATTAGCTTCTTGCGCTCTTTGCATGATATTAGCTTGTTCAATGCCAAATTTCTGCTGATTAAATTCATCATTAACTTTATTACGCTCATGAGCATAATCGTGTTCAGCTTTAGCTGCTTCACGATTAGTTCTAGCTTGATACATCGCAGCCATAGGCGCAGCTTGTTCAGGATTAACTGAAATTAGACCAGATAAAGCTTTCTCATAAACATCAGGATTAACATTCTGAGCTACATTTTGTTGATATGCTTGTGCAGGTGTACCTTGAGGTTGGGCATTACCTGAAAATAACGCCCCTGCTCTATCCATCAATGACGGAGATTGTGCAGGTGTTTCAGCTTGTTGAGCTAACCCTTGAGGAGCTTCAACACCGGCTTGATTCATATACCTAATGGTATCAGCTATCTTTTGACGCTGCGCAGTATCTAATTTTTCATTAGCTTGACCTTCTTGATAACCCCCCATAATGTTGCCTATAGCACCAGCAATAGCCCCGCCAATATTAGGTACATAATGCCCGCTTACCATTTGACCCATAGGTTGATTATTGGGTTGCATCCGCAGATTTCGGGCAAAGTCTCTTTGCTCTTTTAAGCCTACTATCTTATCATCATAGATTCCAGCCATTATCGGCCTCCCATTAGAGTAGGGGCAAAATTAGTAGGTTCAACAGCCGCTCCCATCATTCCACTAGGCTGATAGCTATTATTAAAACTATTATTCACTGAAGCAGGATTAAAAGAACCTTGACTTGGGTCTACAACATTGCCATTTGCATCAGTATATGTTCCAGTAGTGTAGCCTTTCTTATTGGTGTAGTTTCTTAAACCTGCACCAATTTTAGATAGCGATGACATATCCCCACCGCCGCCACCTTGTTGAGGCATGATGACTTGTTGATCCATTAAGTTAGACCGATTAGGGTCTTGAAAGACAGGTACTTCAGTAGCGCCGCCGTTGCCATTTGGATACATTTGATTATATTGATCGTAAGGTGTCATTATGCCCCCAGCATTGAATAATTAACGGCTTTGAATCCATCAGGCATAGTAAATACTGCTTCAGGCATGACTTTTTCAAGTTCTTGAGCCATAACCCCCGCACCTTTTTGACCCCAGAGATAATCCCAAGTGTAAAGACCAATACCTAGTGTTTTATGAATACCAAGTTTTACGATATTCTTCTTAAGCCTTATATCTGAGTGAGCTGCAAAACCGCCGCCTAAAGCTCCTGCACCGCCAATAACACTTCCCCACATTTGAGCATTAGCGGCGTTAGCAGCATTAACATTATTAGACTGAGCTGTGTATTGAGCGTTTGTAGCACCTAGATAATCAGGGCCAGCTACTTGATTAAGCGCAGCAGGGCTAGATACACCGACTTGAGGTTGTTGGGCTACCTGCATTTGTTGACTTGATCTAACAGCATTTAACATATTAACAGGATTATTCATCACTGTTTGATCTGCCGATAACTGTTGCCCTGAAGCCGCATTTGCAAGGTTAGCGTTAGTAGTAGCCTGAGCAAATGCTTGATTCTGAACAGCATTGTTAAGCGCCGCATTTTGTTGACCCATACCAAACATGCCTTGCGCAGCAGCGTTAGCCATAGACATATCATTAGAATTTTGCGAATATTGTTGACCTTGAGCAGCATTGCCAAAATTACCCGCAGTAACATTTTGACCAAATTGTTGCCCTAATGCAGTATTTCCAGCTTGTTGAGCTGCCATTCCTTGACCAAATTGTTGCCCTAATGCAGTATTTCCAGCTTGTTGAGCTGCCATTCCTTGACCAAATTGTTGACCTAATGCAGTATTGGCAAAATTACCGCCAGCTAAATTTTGACCAAAAAGCGTGTTAGCTGCGCTTACACCACCAGTAATAGCATTCTGTTGAGCATTAGAGTAAGCTTGCTGCTGTTGATTTCCAGCATTAAGCATTGCCCTATCATACGCCGCAGACCCTTGAGTAATACCTTGATTAGCTAATCGATTCTGTAAATTTTCGTTTGATTGCTGAAACTGCGGATCAAGATATTGCGTTTGGTTTTTATATAGTGCGTCCTGTACTTGTTGATTTAGTAAAGTAGGGTTAGCAACGCTAGTTTGAAGCTGATTAGCGTTATTGGCAAAATTTGAATTAATCTGATTAGCGTTATTATCAAAATTTGTACTGATCTGATCAGCATTATTAGCTACGCCCCTCTGTATAGGCCCAGCATTAGCTACCTGCATTTGCAACTGAGGTACATCTACGTTTGTAGTCATGTTTTGACTTGTCGTAGGTACATAAGAAGAAAGCGGTATTTTTTGAGTTAATGGGTTAGCCATTGCGTTAGCAACGTACTTAACACCAGTTGAGGCTATATTTCCTAAATCAGTATTAAGGGTTTGATTTTGGTTATATAACGCTTGTTGTTCAGGGCTTAATGCAACTGTTTGCGTCCACTGATTTAAAGGATTATAGTTGGCTTGCCCTGCTGCATCCATCGCTGCATAAGCATCAGGTGTAATTGAATTGCCGTTAGCGTCAAGATACCCCCCGACTTTAGGCGTATAAGATACTGTACCTTGAGGCGTAACTTGGTTGGTCATAGACCCATATTGGGCTATTTGGGCTTGTTGCGAGTTTCCTGCGGATGTTTGTTTAGCTGCCGCAGTATAATCAGGTGGTGGTGGAGCTGATTGTTGACACATATCGAAACCTTTAAAAAGGGAAAGTCATACTATGGCAAGTATGTTTGAAACCCATGCGGTTCAACAATTTTGCCACTCTTAAATCTGTCATAGTGCTTATATTTAAGCGTTTGACTTTACGGTTTCGTAAATCTTCTAACACAAATTGTACTAGCTTTTTTCCAATACCGCTACGATATTCTTTTAAAACGAATAGAGTATCTTCTTGCGCAATTATATCGTTATTGTGCATGTCGTTAGTAACGTAAATGTTACTATACCCAACTGCCTTACCATCTAATCTGATAATGTAAGAAACTAACCATCCATCTTCACTCGCTAAGAAATATTGGTCTAATCTAGGATTGTAAGGAGAGTATTCTATTCCTTGAGTTAGTAACCTATCCGTCATTTCTTGATAGTGTAGCCTATATAGCCTCTCCAATTCGCCATAATTTTCATGAAACTTTTCAATATGGAACGTATATTCGCTCATCTTTTACGCAACGCTGCGGCTAGTTTATCTGCTGAAACATATTCTTGTGCTACTGATTGAGGAATATGCGCTTTTTTAGCGAACTTAGGATTATGCGCTGCTGCTTCCATAAAATGTTTTTGCTTTTCGCTTTTGCTTGGCATTACAATATACCTCCACCTTCATAAACGTAGTCTATAGAATAAAATCTTATATCCGCATTTGTGCTTGCTGTTTTTAATCGCATAGACGCATAATACCCCATACCTGCGGCTAACTGCCATTGGGAAAATGGCGTTATACTTCTACCCCAATATGAACTATCCCAAGAAGCTAAATCCCAATCGGCTAACCCTATAGATGGTGATGTTTGAGGAGTCGTAGGCAATGTGAGCTTATCAAACTCAAGATTTATTTTGTTATTAAATGTAAATAGCGCATCAGACCCCATACTTATGCGAGTCATATTAAATTTCTTTATTTGAACTTGATTACCAAAAGCTGAAAAAGCAGGCAGAAGATCAGTTTGTATAGGGTTTCCGTTATCATTAGCGCCGTCCCAAAATTTACTAACTGAGCCATTTCCTCCAAAATATAGGCTTTCATTTATAAACGTCCAGCAAGAGGTATTTATGTTAGTAAACCTAGACCATGCGCCAGTAATAGTATTCATGGCATATTGGTAAAAAATCCCATGATCTGCTGGAACATTAAGTATCAGCATGTTTTCAGGGGGGTACATAATGACTTGCCAGCCAAACAATTTACTATAATTACTGGTATCTAATGATATTTGGCTTTGAATTTTGTTAGTTATAGCTGCTCTAGTTGATACTCTGCTAGACATTAAACATTGGGATAAAGGGAGTAATCCATCTTTATTAATTAAGAGTACATCACCTGCATATTTGCAAGTGCTAAGTGCACCTATTGGCGCGCCGACATAGTAAACACCTTTTAACGCCCAATCTAGTGGGTTACTGGGATCTACACCTGTGTAAACGGCAATTTCTCCGGCGGTAGTGAGTACAACAAAATAATCATCCATGCCGTTTCCAGCGTCTAGCGTCCAAGTTTCTATTCTTGCAATTGAACCACCCATAGCGAATAGTGGCCCGAAGTCAAACATGCTTGCTATACCTGCAATAGCATCTGTCGGCAAATACCAGCACCTTAACGAATCTTTTTCAGCTACCCAAATTCTACGTTTATGAACATGAATATCATTAAATAACGCGGTAGAAACACCTGTTATTGCGTAAGGTGTGGACGCCCCAGTAACTGAATAAACTGTAGTTCCATTATAAAGAAGTAAATTATCTGCCCCATTAACAGCTAATGTAAAGTTACCACCAGAGTTAGAAAACTGAACTGACTTGAATTTACCATTAGTTAGCCCTGATATAGTAGGCGCACCAACAACTCCCGCTGACGATACATCGTAAATTTTTCCGGTATCTGTGGCAGCAAAAAATTTGACTGTTCCATTAGGAGCATCATAAGTAATAAATGAGTTTACATTACCATTTAAGCCTGTTGCCCAAGACGTATAGCCATTTCTAATTTTTAGCTCTGTAGGGAGGCAAAACCAATTATCGATTATCACCGCTTCATCAGGCGACATACTCGCTAATGAATTAATTACATTCCATCCACCAACAGGTGCAGGCGTTGTAACTGTTTGGGCAGAGCGTCTTTTAGGTCTTAGCATTACAAAGAGCCTTCTACAATTCTGCCGTCAGGCAAAGTTACAAATGTTTTTTTAGCTTCTATAGTGGCAAAATAGTCCGCTAATTGTTTAGGTGTTTGTTGCTGTAAATTAATATTAGAGGGTTGAAAATTCCATAAATTTTCATTATGTCCGCCTTTTTGCCATTGCCCACCTTGAATATCAGGCGATGAATATGTAGACCCACTACTAAATGTAGGATGGTTAGGCAATTTGAACTCATCATTTAGATGCTTATGCGTTACGTCTTGATAATCTTGAAGGCTATTAAAAGGTGCAGGTACACCATATTTTGCTACATATCCTGCTTCATCAAACCCTTTAGGATTAGCTTCTGGTATTTGTCTTAATAATCTTGCTATTGCTATAGAATCCATAACCTATCCTGTAGTGTTTCCGTATCCAGAGTCCGGTAGATTGTTCTGAGTAAGTAGTAAATTAGGATATTTAGGCGCCAGGCTTAATGTATCAGCGCCGCTTTCTGAAGCTTTCCATTTATCTAATTCTCTAACATAATCCTGCATAACCGCGGTAGTATCAAAACCTTTAATTTCAAAAAGCTTTAGTTTTGTACCTAAAATCATCAACCTATTAGGGAAACGCGTTACGTCGCCGTCATTAGTTAATCTATTAGTTAATATACCGTTATACCCAGTTACCCACGCATTAGATACATATTCAAAACCTAATACTACAGTAGCTGTAGGAACAGGCCAGACAGTAAACTTATTGCCTAGCATACGGAATCGCATACGAGGCCCAGTAGTCACGTACGAGGCTTTAAGCCATTGCCATTCTTGAGCGTCTTTAGGGCCGATAATCGACCATCTATTAGATTTGTTATACTGAGTCTTGTTGACCATTCTGGCAAAATCAGCAGGCATAGCGTAGCTGATTTGACCAAAAGTAAGCGTAACGCCTATAGCGGTAACTGTACAAGGAATAGAAATATTGACGGTATGTGTGCCTACGGATAGAACTGAACTATCTTGAAGAACGCCAGTACCTATAACTTGAAAATCAGTAGTAATGTTTGCTGTAGACGTAATGTTTGTAATAACATTCGAACCTAAAGTAACATCACCAGTAATTGAAAAATAATTTGTTTGAAAACGATATTCAGCAGCTAATACTTGCCAATCACGTTCTGTGGATAATGTATCGCCTACGCGATTCATTAATCCTTGAATTTGTAAAATCTGTTGATCTGTTGAAGTTGCAACCGCATTAGGCGAAGGCAACCCTAATTCTAAACATACGTCTTGGACATTCTGAAGTAAGGTTGCCATGCGTCTTATCCTTCTGTTATTTCTTCAGTAGCGGTTTTTCTACTACGTTTAGGTGTTTCAGTCATGGCATCCATTAATAGAACCATCTGATCTTGTAAAGCTTTAATCTGTGATTGTTGCTCTTTAATAACGACATCAGCATCTATTTTACCGCGATTTAAATAAGCTTGTGCTTTATTTCTAATCTGAGTACCACCCATCATACGTGCAAAAGCTGAATCGGGAGCGCCAGCTATTTGGTCTACAAATTTAAACCCTTGATACATAAGTTCAGTTTGTAATGATTTAGGTATCTCGTCCCATTCGTCAACCGGATGGCCTGTTAAATTTTTGAAGCCTTTATACGCTTCATATTGGCGTTTAAATCTTGATATATGGTGTTCTTCTGCTTTGGTATCTATTGTTACTGTTTTATCGCCGGGGACATTAATACGAATATAATCGCAATCTTCATTATCCCAATGACCTTGATAAAATATAACGTCTAAGTAGCTATCGCCACCTTGTTCGCCTACATAAGAAATTTGTTCACTCATTTGGAGTTTTCCATTTAAAGTTCAAAAGGTGGAGCGAGTTTTTACCCCGCTCCGGTTTTATTAACCGTTATTGTTAAGTGAAGGTCTTGATATTTGAGCTACAGCAGTACCTTGACCAGCGCCACCAGCTAAAGTCTTAAATACGAAACCATCAATTTTGTCTGTAGCAACTACAGCATCATCAATTGCCCCAGCAGTAGCTGTTACATACGCAGGTTTGTTTACTGCTACAGCTCCAGCAACAACAGGGTAAGCCGCGCCTGAAATTTGATACCAACCGTATTGAGTTGCAATATTAGCCGACATAGCTACAGCTACTGGGCCTCTATCATTAGCCACTGCTAATTTAGTCGTATTGATTAATTGATCGTAAATCACTACAGTACCAACAACAGTTGCAGCTAAACCAAGTAAGTATACAAATTCACCTTCACCGCAAATAGGGTCTTTTGCTTTAACGATAGTGCCAACAGGATGCAACGCAGTAGTTGAAGTTGTTGCTATTGGTTGTCCACCAATGACAGGTGTATCAATAATATAAGCCATTATTATGCTCCTTATTAAGTTGTTGAGAATGTAGCGTTGAATTGTGCGCCAGAGCAAGTCAATGCACCTGACCAACCCATCAAACGAACTACTGCATCTTGGTTTACTGCTTGACGATCACCACCAATCGCTACGAAGTTTCTGTCTTTGTGAGGACGGAAATGTAGGAATTTAGTATTGATAAAGTCCATTCTAGTTGCAGTTTGGTTTCCACCAATACCACCACCAAGAACAACATCAGCAGAACCAGCACCGCCGTAGAATTTCAATGAACTGAAACCAGCAGCACCAAACTTATCATCAGTGATACGTTGGATAGCTTGTAAGCTGTTCAAATATAATGAATAAGCAGTGCTTCCAGCATAGATCAAGTCGATATGATCTGTACCACGAACGCGGCTCAAAGCTACAGTATTCATGGAAGCTTGGATGTTTGCAGCAGTAGCAGCACCGCCAGTCAAAGCAGTAGAAGTATATGCACCGTTTTGCCAGAAAGTCCAAGTTGAACGATCAATACCACCAACAACACCTGATGTAGGAGTAGTTGAAATGATAGCTGATAAACCAACTAAGTTCTTACCGCCGTTACCAGTACCATCGCCATGTAAATCTATGTCGATTCTGTTGCGTAAACGAGCTTCAGCGATCTCAACACGAGTAGCTAAAAGTTCAATCATTTGCTCTTTACCGCTGTTTTGTAGCAATTCAGGGCCAGAGATAGTAACAGAGTCAGCATAATGCTTCAAAGTCCACTGTGAAGCAGAAATTGGGCTATCAGGTGAAATGTTAATAGTTTCGTAACCAGAATAGCTGTTAGCGAAGTTAGTATTTGGATCGTTATAGAATATTTCTTGTAAGATCGTAGAACCACCAGAAATCGGTTTAATGTTTCCACGTTCATCAAGACGCATCAATAATGCGTTGTTGCTAGATAAGTTATTTTGAGCCGATTTTGTACGGCTCTCAATAGTGGTTGCGATAATGTCACTAATCGCGCTGTTTGCAAATGCCATAATAGACTCCAAAAAAAGAAATAAGGGTTTACAGTCCGTGAGCTTTCATAGCTTGCCGTACTGCATCTTCGGTTGTAACTGGTAGTACCGTAGTTTTAGCGCTCACTGGTGAGCCTTTAACTGATACCGCAGAAGCTTTTGCAGCTTTCGCTGCATGGTCAGCTTGGGTTATGGCTTGACGTTGAGAACCAACTTGCTGTCTGGCTTGTTGTTTCTGGAACACGTTTTCGTCTAACCGTACAGCCTTTGCATAAGCATCATTAAGGTCAGTCGCCAGGCCTTTGTCTAAAAGGTCTGCCATTGTTAATCTGACATCTTCAAAATACTCATGTTGCTGTCCAAAATCATCAATTGATGACTGAATTTGAACGTCCTCATGGCTTTGTCTAAAGTTGGAGGCTGCATCTAATTGGCTTTGAGTCCAATCTAGTTGCTGTTTTAATTTGTGCATGTTTGCATCATAAGGAATGTCGGCTAACACTCCTAGATCGATACCATAATCATACGCTAATTTTTGGAACATTTCTACTTTCTCTTGAGGTGACCCAGTTCTTAGAGTTTTCTCAGTTTTCAGTAGGTTAGGGAAAGCCACTTCGGGAGTAACCCCTAGTTGACTTAAATAGTCTTTAAAAGGTGCTATTGACTTATCTATGGTTTTAGCATAGTTAGCTGCGTCTTTATATTGTTCAAGTCCATTATGAAATTGATCTTGACGGTCAGCGATCATTTTTTGTACATCATCAGGTAGCCCACGTAGCTTTTCAGCGGCTTCAGGCTTCCATGACTTCCAAGGGTCACGTTCAGTTTTTACTTCAGCAGTTTCTTTAACCGCTTCTTTTTCAGGTTCTTTTTCAGGTTCTTCTTGTTGTTCAACCTGTTCATAAGCCTTTTCAACTATGTCCCTAGTGTCGGTCGATTCGACAACTGGAGTTTCTTCAACTTGTTCGATTGAGTCATCAATCACTTCGTTTTCACTCATTTTAATTTTCCTTAGATGGTATTTATTCTCTCAGCGATTGAATGTTTCAATGCTTCTGAATCTCTTTTTTCTTTAAACAAATCTCTTTTAGGTGTCATATCTTCATTGCCTGTTTCAGTACACCCATGTGCTTTTAAATGCCTTCTATGCTCACCCCTATCAGTTATTACATGCCCGTCAATCATAGATCGATAAGGTTGAAATTCTTGAGGGACAAAAGGCGCTGAAATAACGCGTGACATCGTTCCATTGCAGCAGTTAGGTAGTTCATTATATTGCGCTATCTTACGAAAAATTGAGTCAGTCTTGCCGCAATCTTTACATATAATGTCGTATAAAGGCATTACATAACGTCCTCAGTCCATTCAATCGACAAATATAGTGATGCACCTGCTGGAACTGCAGCGCCTGCAAAATTAAAAGCTAATGATTCATTAGCGCGTAAAATAGGCGCTTTATCACCTCTAATGCCCCATGTAAATGTCGTAGTTGGTGAAGTTAATGCAGCAGTTCCTAAATAAACTTTTGCTGCCTCCATAACTGAACCTGCACCTAAGGCAGAAGGATTAGCGGTATAAAGTGATAATACACCTGTAGCCGCTGAATCAGTAGAATCTGCGGTAGTTGCAGCAGGGTTCGTTAATGTTCCACCTGTATTAACTGCGGAGCGTTTATACATATACACGTCATAAATTGACGATACTGTAGCTGCGCCCATAATAGCTACTTTAGTAACCCGAATAGTTTTAGTAGCTGACCCAGTTAACACTAAAACGTCTGTTGCCGTAGCTACAGGGGTTATATCGATAGCAGTATACCTAAACGTAGGCCTAAATCCTGATGTAGATATGGCTAATGTATCACCATCAGCAGAAGCACCTACATATTGACCCGACATACTTTGACCTAATATTACTTCACTCATAAATTTACCTTTTAAATTAATAATTATTAGACATTACTTGTTGTTGCAGTCCTAATTGAGCTATAGCCATTTTAGTATCTGCTTCTAATTGTGCTTTCCATTGGTCTATTTGGTTTTTTTGCTCTTGAACGCGGATATCTGTTTGTGATCTTGATTGCTCAATTTGTAGCCTTGCCTGTTCCATTTGTTGATTGTGCTGCTCTTTCATTTGCTCAAGTTGCACAGTTGCTTGTTGAGCTTGAACATCAGCTTGAGCTTTAATTTCTTCCGCAGAAGGCTGCTTTTGCGGAGGGTTTTCACGAGCTTTCCTAAGATATTGCTCAAAGCTATACTCAAGTTCAGCGCCGATTTTAAAGCCTCTAATACCAAATAAAAGCATCTCCCCCAACAATGGAGTTAATTCAGGGCTTTGAGCTGCTGCTTTAACAGCTTTATCTAAAAATCCACCAACAGCAGTTAAAAATTCTAATCTGTTTTGCTTATCTTGTTGTTGATCGATTAAAACTAGCGTATCTGTTTCAATATCAATATGGAAGTTACGAGAAGGCTCATCTTTAAGCATTTGAATAGCTTGCATAGCAAACGGAGCGTCTGGTGTATTCAATATGCCTGATGCTTTTAATAGCGTTTCAGGTTGATATTTATTACACATAATCTCAGCTTTCATTCGCAAGACATCCCTTGCAAATCTAGCCATATCATCTTTAAGATCGTTAAGTCTTAAAGTTCCATATTGAGCTTTAATGTTTTGAGCTGTAGCCGTATCACCAACTTCCGAAGCACCGCGCATGATGTCACTCATACCAGTCACTTCATATATGATCGCTTTACATGAGTCTCTAGCTATATATAGCTGAGCTATCGCAGCGGCTACATCGCGCAAAGGTATGAATTGAATTGCATTTTGCAATCCTCCTTTTTCTACAAAAGCCTGCCAGTTAGTCACTGGTATCATTACTGCATCATTTCCTTCTTTCATTAATCGTTCTACCGCAGGTTCGTCTGCCGCGTAGATACCCATAACTTTTAAGGCACGAGTTAAATGTTGGATTCTTGAAGTAATATCATCAATTTCATTAGCTTGATCTTGATACATTACAAAATCAGCTACAGGAACTAATGAGCCTGACGTTAAAGTCGCATAGTAAGGTCTTGGGCAAGGGAAGAAGTTTTCAAGCCCTAGCGGGTCATCACGGTGGTCTAAGATGATGTCATAATGAGCAGCTACCCAATAAACACATTTCTTAGGTTTATCCCATATTTCCCAGACTTCAGCTTTCTTTAATGAATCTTTGCTTGTTTTTTCGCCATCACGCTTATCAGGCGAGATAGTTAAAGGAACTTGATTAAATACATCCCCAAAGCGTTCTTCACCTTCTTCAAGAGACATATAAACACGTCTAGCTACCCAAGTAACTTCATCCCATGTTCTGGCAGGTAAATGAGCAAAATCTTGCCAGTAGACATAATCCACCATAGATTGCTCATTCTCAATGCGCTCCATAGGTTCAACGTCTTCACCAGCAATAGCGTTTTCTTCAGCAGACTCATGAGTAACAGTATCTTCTGAATAGTCAAAATTCTCATCGCCAACTTCTTGGTAATTAGTTATGAAAGGCTCAGTTTCAACCGTTTCAATCTTAGGCTCATATCTTAGCCATGCTACGCCGCGCCCCGGAAGTAGCCTATCATCCACAACGTGAGACAAAGTAGCGTGAAAGTCATCATAATGCTTAATTTCATAGTCTAAAGTGCGTTCAAGAATAGTAGACGCACATCGTCCTATATCATCTTGGTCATTAAAACGTCTGGAAACCGCAGGTGTTGGAGGTCTGGCATAAATAGCAGGCTTCAATGTACGGACGTTAGCCCAAAGGATATTGAACCTTGCGTCAGACATCGTTGTGTCTTTTCGTTCATCACGATAGCGTTTAATAACGCCTTCGCCACGTTCAGTCCAGCGTTTATATTCTTCCGTATAACGGCGAATTTCATCAAGCCAAGGCTGTGCCTGTAATTTATCGTCTGATTCTGCCATTTTGCCGCTCATTTAAAAGGGTTTTCATGATTATAACATTAAATACGTTTTCTTATAGATTTAGTGCTAGAAGCCCATAATTCGTTCAATGTTTGGTCTTTCCAATACTTCGCTTTCTTTTCTTTCACTTCAGGGCGTTGTTGTCGCCATGCTAAAGCTGCATATCTAAATCCATCAGCAAAATGTGAAGTCCAGTCGTGCTTAGGTCGGTCATTAAATACTTTCTTATCGGTATTATATTCTCTTTGATACTGTGTTAAGGCTTCCATCCCTTCTTTGCACTTAGGGTCAAACCAACAGCTCTCTAATGTCAGCCGCGCCGCCTGAATACCGTCCATTAAGCTGATGTTGGGAATGATTCGTGGTAGCCACCCTAATGATCTAAACTGTTCTTCTATAGATCGACCTGTTTGTAAGCTCTTAGCCTTAGCATCATGGGGTAAATACAACCATTCACCATAATCATAACCTCTACTTTTGAGGACTTCATTATAATGGCTAATAGGCATCCCTGAATTAGAGTAACAGTCGATCATCCTCAGCTCTTTACCTGCTACTTGAAACCACCAAATCGCAGTATCATCGCTCCATCCTAAGTCCATCGCTGCGTAAGTCTTAAGGGTTCGGTCGTAGCACTCTCTAACACGCCCCGATTGCGTTAATTCATACATTTCCCTACCATATATAGCCCCCGGAATCGCAGCGTCAAAATTACACTCCATCTCCTGTAGCCACGCGTCTTCACTCAGCTCACTTTTCAGCGATGACAACTCGTCTGCGTCCAGTAGGCCTGACTCTGAGGCTTTCAGCATGAGTGTGAAACACTCCTTATCATCTTTCCCCGCTTCATACCGCTCATAAAAGGCGTTCTTCCCTTTCGGTGTACCGATGATGATCGCCCAGCCCTTTCTATCAGCTAATGCTGGTCTTATAACGTAAGACCATACTGATGACTTCCAGTCGCCGTACTCATCTGCAATGATCCCATCAAAATACAATCCTCGTAATCTATCAGGGTTATCAGCACCAAACAGTTGTAGTCTCGACCCATTAGGAAAATCTAACCTTAACTCAGATTCATTCGCCTTTATATTAGGTATAGGCTTAGTGAAGGTTTTACAGTAGTCCCATATCACCTGTTTGGCTTGTGAGTAGTAAGGACAAATATATCCGTAGCGTCCATCGCCTGACATATCCTGACAAGCAGCACGTATCAATTCATTAATGCAAGCTACTGACTTACCAGCACGTCTATGCGCCACCACAACAGCCCAGCGTTCAGTCCTATTATGTAAGGGTTTAAATACGTCCCTTGGTTTGTAGGGTAGGACTACTTTCATTCTTCCCAACCTATGACTAAATTCATAGCTGAGCCGTCAGCGTTCGTCAGCCCTACTGCTACCCTAGTGGACTCCTTAGCGGTAGCCCAACCATGTGAGTGCTGCAATATCGCTAACGCTGATTTAGAGTCACCATTGCGTGCGGCGTCTCTTAGTTGAGTTGACGCTTCCACTTCTGCATCAGCAGCGCCTTTCATCGCGGCTAATTCTACCGTAGGGTCTATTTGGCATAGTTGACGATATTCAGAGGGGAGCATTCCAGAGGCGAGCGCGAGCTTGTCACCTTTTAACCCTAGCTTTGCGGATTCATATATTTGAGTTAATCGCGCCTCCGTAGCTTGGAGTTCGCGAGGAGAATATGGAAATGAGATCATAAATCACCAGTCGTGGAAATTGTAGTTTGCATCCTATCACACATTGATGTGTAAAACAATCCTTAACCTTTCAAATTTTTTAAAAAAAAATTTCAAAATTCTAAAAGATTTACATATATAGCCCCGCCGCTGCTGCCAGCAAAGTACCTTCTTTTTGGGTGCATGGGGGCACTTTTCCTCAGCAGCAGCACAAAACCTTTAACAATCAACAGCTTACACATAGGCACAAGCTTCAAGCCCCGAACTACGCGGGTTACAGGCATTATGTACTAAATGTATCATGGCGTTTGAAGTCGATCAGCTTGATGACTATGTATCAAATGTATCATGGTTTAAAAGTCAGCCTATGTATCAAATGTATCATGCCTTTTTAGTTGATACATAATATACATTAGCTATTTTGGGAACATGCGTCCATCTATGGCCTAAAGCTGGTTATGTATCATATGTATCAAATGTACAGTAGTTTTTAACCCGTGCGTGGCGACATTACATACGCCTATAAATATACTGTGTTTTAAATTCTAATAGTTTAAGTAGATGATACATATTATACATAAACAGCTCTAAGCCGCGCGCCGCATAGGTTAGCGGATGTATCAAACGGGGTTAAAACGTTAATACATTACTAATACATTTAATACATAAAAATAAAAAGCTTGCTAATGTAAAAGATAGTGTTACAATAGACACAACTTAAACGAAAAGAGAGGAAAGAAAAATGAAAAAATTCAAAATTGCTATAACCAATATGGGTGGGTTTGCTCAAGTTGGTTTTCAGGTGATAAAGGCTGATTTCCCAGCCAACGCCGTTATTTTTACAACTCGCGCGGCTGCGCAATTAGCCGCGCAAGATATGGCGAACTGGAATGATCAGTTTGATGACCAACGCGGTTTTGCTGCGTTGGTTTGTGTCAAAAAAGGCACACGCTGGCTTGTTATATCCCAGCATTGAGCCATACATTTAATTATGTATGGCCTTTTTTGCTTAAAATTTAACTAATCAGGCGGGGCACATCGCCCACCACAACCACGAGGATAAAAAGATGAATAAGAAATTAGTAGCAGCAGTAGCAAAACAAATGGGTGGTATGAAGAACTTAAAAGAGTCAGCAGCAGATATATGTAAATATGGAGCTGGAGCTGGTGTAACAGGTTTTATTTATTACACTGAAACAGAAGCGTTCACAAAGCGTAATTTCACTAAGATCATGACGTTGCTGAATGAGTATGCAGACGACATGGGATTAAATGCTATTGAGTTAATGTACGGTTTTAATTGCTTTAAAGATATGAGTGTGCATGAGATTTTTGATGGCTTAACTAATAAAAACAGTGACGATAGAACTACTATATACAATGGCCTTGCATGGTTTGCATTAGAAGAAGCTGCAAGGAGTTTAGAAGCATGTTGAAAAATTAAATAAAACGATATCAAGGCCTTCATAAGGAGGTCTTTTAACTTAACACGGTCGCCTAATGGCGGCCCTTTTAAACAGTGAGTAATTTATGACATTAGAACAAATGCAAATAATCAAGCGTATAGCACGCCATATTCTAGCCACTATTTCAGAAGTAGGCATAGCTCCTGCGAGTGCAATATATCTAGCACTACAAGAGCAAGGCGCGACGCTTAATCAATTTAATAGCATCATGTCCACATTAGAAGCTAAAGGTTTTGTAACTTTAGAAAACGACGCTTATCAAATAACAGGTAAAATACTATGAAACTAATTAAGGTTTAATACGATGAAAATACTAATGATGTTATTTATAGCGGTTGTAATAGTAGCCGCTCTTTTTTGGATTCCTTTATGATAACTGCAATAATAACCGCGTTAATATTGGCGGTGTTAACTTCAAACATAGAATAAAAAAAGGGGCTTAACGCCCCTTTCTTGTATCTACTTGACTATTGATAGCTTCTTAAAAACTTCTGGCTCTACCATCCGCCTAAGCTCTGATTTTGACATCTCACACATATCAGGTGCGGTAAATATATGCTTTTGACTAGGATAATCAGCAGATTTTAACCGACCTTTATCAATCCATCCAGCCTCTTTCAGTGCGTGCAAGAAAGCTGGCTGAGGGATCTTATTGCCTGATGACTGCGTTAAGCGCTCACATATTGCATGGAATGGTGATGCTACAACGCCTGACGCAAATTCACCCACTCTTAAGCGCATCATGTCAACAAGGTATGATTCAGCACTCGACATCCCCTGTTCAACAAGATTTAGTTTAAACTCCGTCATCATAGGCGCGGCGGATGGATTGAACTTGCTCACGTCACGGCTATGCAACCAAGATGCGATTGCTTCATAGCCTCCGCCAGTTTTGAACCATTCCCACATCCTAGCCGCTGCATCAGGGCACATCCTAGGCGCATGTGACCACACGCAAAACCAACGCCTATCTTGTGATTCTAATTGAATCGGGACTGGGTCATTAGAGAACGCAAGAACAAACACGCGATTAAGCATGTCATAAGGGTGTAAGCCTTTACGATTGATAGTCAAAGTCTCAGGAGGCGCGGCAATGATCGGTTTTAGTTTGTTAGCCAACGCGCGGCGCTCTTTAGCATCAACTTCTTTCAGCTCGTTAAGTATAAGTATCTCAGACTCTAAAGCATAACCAAACGCGCTATTGATGCTTGAACTGTCAACAAGACCACGGTTTTTTAAATGCGTGCCGCAGACGGCCCAAATAAACGGCGCGTACATAGTATCTTTACCAGCACCTTGATCTCCACCATGTAGAATCGCGTGGTTTATCTTGACTTCTGGGTGCTGCACTTTATACGCCATAACGTTAAAAATATGCTCTAATTCACCCACGTTAGGTACAAGGTGTTTACAATGCTCTAACCATGCCGATACATTACCAGCACAATGATCCGGCCTAGCATCTCGCCAACGATTGCCGTACAGATCCCCGTCAAGGGCAGTTATGACGGATTCACCAGCAGCGTAAGTGATACCAACAAGTGTTTTTGCGCCCATAGCCTGCCGATTTTCATCATAACTACTTGACGCCTCTATCTTGCGACCGTTATGAATTGATTTACAATCGACATGTTTATATAAAGCATTGAAAGCAGATCTGCTAACTTCACGCCTTGATTCAAGATCAAAATAAGTTTCGTCTTGAATGACATATGCATAACGCTCAAACCAGTCCCGCTTTTCTATTCTGCCTAGCTCTTTGCGTTCTACTTCAGCAATCAACGCGTCAGCATCATTAGTAAACATGTCAGAAGGCTCAAGTTTAGCCAAGGTGTCATTCATGACTGATGCTAATAGTTCTTCACGTAATCCATGACCATGTACAGGACCGCCATTGGCTTGAACCCACTCAAGGTAAGTCTTACTATCTAAATGCTGGCAAGACTCATGGAAGCACATATAAGAACGGTTTAATGGATGATACCTAGCCATTGGGTTACCGTCTGAGTGAGCCGCAGCATTGATGCAATTAACACCATACCAGCCCTCACCATTAACGCCCTCAATAACATCACCACGCCCAACAAGAAAAGACAACACGTCATCAGTGCCGTCATCAAGAAGATCAATGCGTTTGACGGTTGCTGTATCTGCTTCATTAGGTATAACTCCAAGGGCGTTGCAAATTTGAGCAAGTGTAAATTCTAATTCAGGGTTAAAAGAAGTTAATACTGATTTAAAATTGTCTCTATCGGGTTTAAGATTAACAGAATTAGGTAAACGAAAATTCCTGACAGCGTTAATAGCGCCACCATCAGTATACCCAGCATCAGCGATTGCTTTAATAGCGGCACTAAAATCTCCTTTAGTTGGTTGGTCATCAAGGGCAAACGTGTAACCATATTGAAAATTATTAGGTGAAGTCTCCATGATCCAAGTAGGTTTAAGATCAGGCGTTTTTGATTTAGTGCCTACATCATCAAGCACAAGGAACGCGACAAGCTCACAATTAATTGCGGAAGCACTCGGTTTGCCGTCGTTAAAGCGGTTAAGGATGAATGACGCAGTGTTACAGTACCACGCACCTTTACCATCATATTTGCTCGGTAAAAAAGCGGGCCATGTACATTTTTGTGCGCCATCGGAGTGGAAAAGATCAGGTTTAATTTTTTGTTTAACGAACAGGACAGTTTCACCAGTTGGTGCTATACTTTCTAAGTATTTTATCATTTTCCGTACCTTGTCATAATTGATAACTCGACATCCAAAGGTAAACCATTAGCCCAGGCAGGCGGTTTACACATAATGGATGTCATTTTTTTTGCCATAAATTCAGCATCTTCTTCTTTACACTCCACGACAATTTCATCGTGCACGTGAATGACTACGTTATCCAACTGCCTCAAAGAATGCCTTAACAGGTCATTAGCAGTCGCTTGAGCGCAGTTTTCTTGCGCAATCCCCTGCCACAATCTAGCACGAGGCCATTCCTCAGCATCAGCCGCAGGTTTAAATGCAGCTTTAAGATACGTAACTGTACCTTCTTCAATTCTGGCAAAGGGATAGCAGAGTATACGACCTGACGGTAAAATATACCAGAGGTGATTTCCATCAAATAAATAAGTAACCCGACCAGCACTAAATTCATACCCTTTGTGTCTCATAGCAGACATATAGGCACGTTCAAGGTCTTGACCATAAGGAATACACCACGGATTAGCTACGCGCCAACCATTAATCATGCGCTTTATTTGATGCTCAGACATTTCCAAGCCGTAGATTCTAGCCATTGATGCAAACGCACCAGCACCACCTGAAAAGCCTAGTGCAAGCTCCTGAACCTTGCCAATAAAACGTTGATCTTTAGTTACTTCTTTAGTGTTGAAAGTAGACTTTGCGTTCTCGACATACACATCACCACCGGATCTAAAAATATCAAGTTTAGCTTCAGATGCAATATGATTAGACAGCCAAGGATTACAACGAGCTTCTATACCTGCCCAGTCAGCTACGACTAACACATTACCTTTAGCAGGTATGATAGAAGGGCGGATCATACCCTTAAGCACGTCAGTAACACGACTGCCATAAGCACTAAGATCATCACCAGCCATCATAGCCGCACGAACAGCCACAGGGGCTTTAGCACACACACGAGCCATATTCTGTAATTGGACTCCAAATGAAGAACTACGCCCAGTAGCTGCACCGCCATTAAAGACAAATGCGCCCCTAACACGGTAATCTTCTATATCTGATAACTGCGCCATACGTTTAAACTTAGCAACAGACGATGCGCTAATGTCATCAATACATTGCACGACATCCAGTACATCAGAAGGTAAATCTAACTTTAATAATTCTTTTCTAACATTCTTATTTAAAGATAATTTGTCATCAACCATCATTAATTCTGGATCAATACGTTCAGCTATCCATAGTTTTAATTTAGGCGATCTGGCAGACGCTATACCTGTAATATCTTTGACTAAAGATTGAATGTCATCCAGCTCAACAGACGCATAGTTAATAGCTGCATTGCATAAGGGGACATCAACTAATAAACCTTTATCATTGATTCTTTCGTTAATTTGATAGTCAAGCAGCTCATCAGCATCTAGCTGACGTAATGCCAGACTGACTTCACGCATTGCTCGCACGTCTTGCTCGCAATATATGATTAGCTCAGGGATTAGTTCCGTATTATACGGAGGAAGGCAGCACTGACGAATTAGCTGTTTGCCACGATGATCTTTCTTCATCTTAGCAGACATAGCACGGCCAATATCTTCAAGGCTACCAGGCAAGCAATTAGCCCTAGCTTGAGCAGCAGTGCAGTAGAATTGTTCTAGTTTGAAGTTGATACCTAACACATACCAAAAAATTAGGCGCTCAAAGGTAGCGCTATGCGCCCTTATCTCGCCTTTGTAATTTCTGACAGCATCAGGGAATGGTTTATCGGGAGTCCAAGTCTGGACAGGTTCATCATTAAAAGCATAAGACATGCACAGTACCTCAGTGCTTCTGTCTTGCGCGTAATTGTAAACCCCATGCTTCTTTAAATCACAGGTGGATTTTGTTTCAAAGTCAATGAATAACATAGTCGTTCCTAAAATTAAGGGGGAAAAAAAACCCTGCCTAAGCAGGGTCTCTTATTTAATTTAGACAGACCGTCTACGTCTACCTGTTTCTTCAGCTATTACCTCAGCTATTACCTCAGCTATTACTTCCGCTTCAGGTTCACCACCAAGGCCAACCCATTCAACTATATCAAACAAAGGAGTGTAAATCTTACCGTATGCTTTGTGCTGGTAAAATTCTTTCTTCAATGTGATAACTGGTACTGGTTTAGTTTGGTCAGCATCAACTTGAGTTGCGATTGCAACAGCTAATGCTTGAACAGAACGCTTACCACCTACCGAAGTGGTTGAATAACGAACTTCTAAACCTTTATCTTCACCAGATAAACATTTTAAGCTCATACCGACTTGAGTTTCCCATCCA
>Ga0209084_1000485_pt1 | contig 37372 bp, 33 predicted proteins | sample C_130820_MF_Meta_FD_187309 | JGI IMG/M metagenome (GOLD analysis project Ga0209084, IMG submission 187309) | Freshwater microbial communities from Lake Croche, Canada to study carbon cycling - C_130820_MF_MetaG (SPAdes) (version 2) | ecosystem: Environmental > Aquatic > Freshwater > Lake... | reverse complement strand
AGCAGCAACTGCAACAAATATGCCATTGCCATAGGTAACACCCAACCAGTTGTTATCTGCAGCTGATGTGCGCGAGGTCCAGGTGATTCCATCTGGACTTGTCATCACTCGGTTTCCAGTTCCCGTACCAGCAACTGCAACAAATGTGCCATTGCCATAGGTGACGCTATACCAGAAGTTATCTGCAGCTGATTCGCGCGAGTTCCAGATGACTCCAGTGCTAGCGCTTTCGGAGTGCGCACCACTTTGAATCGTTAACTTAACAACGTTAGATGAGAGTGCAACGGGGTTGGTAAAAGTTATTGTGAATGTTCCCGATCCACTTGTAATACTTGCGCCCGTTAATGTTCCAACTCCAAGTTCAAATGTTCCATTGTTGTTATAAACGACCGCATTCGTTGACGTGCTGTTGAAAATCGCTAAAGGAGTGCTACTTGAGTCATTAAAGGCGTTGATGGTGAAGTCGTTTCCGTAGCAGGAAATTGGAATGTTAGAAACAGTCACCGATTGCAAATAATGGGATCCCGGAGACCCATTGATAAAAGTTGATCGCGGTGTCAGAGTCAGATTTGTAGCACCTGAACAGGCAACGGCCTGAGAAACTCCTTGACCAAATTCGACAACCGCGCCAGAGTTCAGTGAGATATTGCTCGCAAGGGTGCTCTGAAAGAAGAAGATAGAACCAATAATTAAAACGGCGGGAGCGAGAAGATTATTGCGAAGTTTTCTATTGGGCTTTTCCTCGATGGGGTCATCGTGATAGAAATCATCGGACACAATGTGCTCCCTTCGATCCACCTGCTAGAAGGGTATCGGGTAGGGGAAATTCCGTCTGAAATGTGCCCCCGATCGGACTCGAACCGATACTGGAAGGATTTTAAGTCCTCTGTCTCTGCCATTGGACTACGGGGGCCAATGCGAATGCGCAGTCTACTATGTGAAAAGTTAAATGATTCCCGCGAACTTAGCGCCCTTTTTTAGTACTGAGTCGAGCATTGGTTTAGTGAGTTTGCCCGTAAAAGTATTTTGCTGGCTTGGGTGATAGCTACCGATAATCAAATAATTAATTCCGTTGTGGGAATATTTAATAGTGGATCCATGGCCAAATTTGGTCGATGGCAGTTGATGACCTTGCGCTTTCAAAGATTTGATCAAAACCTGCCAACCGAAATTACCCAGTGCAACAAAGGAGCGTAGTGTGGGGCCAATCAGTTCTAATTCATTTTCAAAGTACGGGGCGCATGCATCACGCTCTTCAGTGGTTGGTTTATTCATTGGTGGAGCGCAACGAACTGCCATTGAAATACGAGTCTCTTTAAGTTCTTGTCCGTCGTCGCGCGATATAGAAGTTGGAATCTTTGCGATACCTATGCGGTGTAGCGATCCATAGAGCCAATCACCAGATGAGTCACCGGTGAAGATGCGTCCAGTTCTGTTGGCACCATGGGCACCAGGTGCAAGACCAACGATGAGCATCTTTGGCGTGGCAGAACCGAAACTAGGAACCGGCTTGCCCCAGTACTTCTCGTTTTCATAAGACTTACGTTTCGTTACTGCTACGTCTTCTCGCCATTGCACAAGTCGTGGACATTTATGGCACTTAACAATTGCCTTGTCGAGAAGTTCAATCGACTTATACAAGCGACCAAGCCATTCCATCGAGAATATCTGATTCAGATGCAACGAATTCCTTTGCACCTGTTGCAAGCATGATGCGAGAGAGAACAAGTGCGCCAGCGCCAATGACATCAACACGACCTGGGTGCATGTATCCAAGCCCTTCACGTTCTTCGCGTTTCATTGCTAAATACATCTTGGAGATTGCATGGACTTTCTCAGCTGGAATGCGCGAAAGATGAATTGCGTAGCGATCATAAGCAGGAAGTTCTAGGGCAGCAGCTGCAACTGTTGTAGCAGTACCAGCAACAGCTATCAATGTAGTTGCCTTTGTAATGGGAACAATCTTGCCTGCTTCTTTTATAGCTTCATCGATATCTTCGATGGCAGATGCAACCTGTCCTGGATCAGCCTCACCACCGGTGAAGTGACGCTCTGACATTCGCACGCATCCAATATTCATGCTCTTTGCAAACTCGACTTCATTGGTGCCAAAGACAAATTCAGTAGATCCGCCACCGATATCGATGACAAGAAATGGTCCATCTGCCTTATTGAAATCTTTTGTAGCACCTTGAAACGAGAGCGCAGCTTCTACCTCACCCGGAATTACTTCAGGTTCGATTCCTAAACGCTCTTTTACGCCATCGATAAAGAGGTTGCGGTTAGTGGCATCGCGAGTGGCACTGGTGGCACAGAATCGAATCTTTTCGACTCCGCGCTTTGCAATCTCAACTGCATACTTATCAACTGCGGCTAGTGTGCGAGTAATTGCCTCTGGTGCAAATTGTCCAGTCTTATCAACGCCTTGGCCGAGTCTGACAATTTCCATATCGCGATGAATTTCGCGAAAGTTATTTCCATCTACATCTGCAATGAGAAGACGTATTGAATTAGTGCCGCAATCTATTGCTGCTACTCGCATGGCATGTTCTTCCACCAGTCGGGAAGGGCAAGAAGAGCTTCATCACCAAGTGGATTAACTCCGGGACCTGCAGACAAAGAATGCGCGATGAGTGAGTGAAGACATTTCACACGATTAGGCATCCCACCGGCAGATACATTTTCAACTTCTGGGACATCCATCTGCAAAACTGAACGAGCCGCGATGTAATCATCGTGGGCTGCTGCGTACGCGCCAGATAATTCGGCATCAGTTTCAAGGCGATCATTCATCTCGCCCATCATTCCTGTTGTCTCTAGCGTTGAAATAGCTGCAGTAAGCCGTGGGCACGTTGCATAGTAAAAAGTAGGAAAAGGTTCGCCATTGCTAAGTCGCGGTGGGGTTTCGACAACTGCTGGCTTTCCGCAAGGACAGCGATAGGCAATTGCATGAACATCGCGAGGAATGCGTCCCAATTGTCTTTCGATAACCTGTAAGTCTTCTTCGGTTGCTTTGCGACTTTCAGTACTCATTGCTTTCCTGCTTCGGTAATGGAAGCAATCATGCGCGTATACCAAGGCTGACCTTCTGGAAGATTGCTCACGACATCTGTCTGTGCCGCAGAATCTGAGGTTGATCCATCAGTGCCAGTAACAATGTATTGACGTTCACCAGGCATCACAAAGTGCAGACGTTCTCGCGCTTGTGACTTAATGTATTCGGGATCTTGCCAGAGCAACAATTCCTTACGAGCTGAATCCAGTGCTGAATGGTCGCTCTTGAGTTGAGATTGCAGCGCACTAATTTGCGCACGTTGTACAAAGTAATTCTTAATAGGAGGTGCTAGAAAAAGCGCCAACATAAAGAAGATTGCACCTAGTGCCAGCGCCCGCCCAGATCGTGGATTGCGATTGAAGTTCAGATTTCGCGAACTCGAACTTCTTCGCTTTCCAGATGAGGGTCTGAGCGCCATAAGTTTTTAGCCCTTGAAGCGTGGGAATGCTTGGCGGCCTGCATAGACAGCGCCATCAGCAAGTTCTTCTTCAATTCGAAGAAGCTGGTTGTATTTAGCAACGCGCTCTGTGCGAGATGGTGCACCTGTCTTAATCTGTCCGCAGTTAGTTGCAACAGCTAAATCAGCAATTGTTGTGTCCTCTGTTTCACCTGAACGGTGAGACATCATGCTGCGGTAGTTAGCGCGGTGTGCAAGATCAACAGCATCAAGAGTCTCTGTGAGAGTTCCGATCTGGTTTACCTTCACAAGAAGAGCATTTGCTGTATCTGTTTCAATTCCCTTTGCTAAACGCACTGGATTTGTCACAAATAGGTCATCTCCAACAATCTGAATCTTTGAGCCAAGTGATGAAGTCATTGACTTCCATCCGGCCCAATCTTCTTCATTAAGTGGATCTTCGATGGAAACGATTGGGTATGCAGATACGAGTTCTGCGTAATAAGCAATCATTTCATCAGATGAACGCATTGAGCCTTCAAACTTGTATTTGCCGTTCTCGTGGAATTCAGTTGCAGCAACATCCATAGCGAGCGCAATATCTTTACCTGGCTTAAAGCCTGCTGCTGAAATTGCTTCGATGATTAAATCAAGTGCAGCGCGGTTGCTATCGAGGTTAGGTGCAAATCCACCTTCATCGCCGACAGATGTTGCAAGTCCACGCTTTTTTAGAACTGCTTTCAGTGCGTGGTAAATCTCAGCACCCCAGCGAAGTGATTCGCGGAAAGTTTCTGCGCCAATGGGAGCAATCATAAATTCTTGGATATCAACGTTGGTATCAGCGTGCGCTCCGCCATTGAGAATATTCATCATAGGTACTGGTAGCACGTGCGCATTAGGTCCACCGAGATAACGGAAGAGTGATAGATCAGAAGATTCAGCGGTTGCCTTAGCTACAGCAAGTGAAACACCGAGAATCGCATTCGCGCCTAGGCGTGACTTATTAGGTGTGCCATCGAGTGCGATCATCTCGCCATCGATAGTGCGCTGATCTTGTGAATCGTAACCTTCGATAGCTGGAGCAATCTCGTCGTTAACAAAAGCAATTGCTTTCAGTACACCCTTACCGAGGTAGCGGTTCTTATCGCCGTCGCGCAATTCAGATGCTTCAAATGCACCAGTTGATGCACCACTTGGAACTGCAGCGCGTGCTTGTGTGCCATCTTCGAGTTGGACTTCAACTTCAACAGTTGGATTTCCGCGCGAATCTAGAATTTCACGAGCGCCGATTGCTTCGATAATTGCCATGTGGTGTCTCCTGTAATAAAAACTTGGATAGAGCGCTCGACGCTGAGGGCAGGTGCTAATCCTATCGCGACCTCAGTAGTGCTTATTAAGCCTTTAAATCCTCTTGCAGAAGTATCTCGGCAATCATCGCTCGCGCCTTTGCCCGCAAGGCGTTCTCTGGATCTATCCCATTTTCATGTGCCCAGGCAATTACTGAGGCGAGTGCTTCACCGACAGAATCCTCGGTAGCTTTCTCACCAGATGAATAGGAATCTAACTTTAAGTTAACGTTATATTTTTCAGCGCGGTAAAGAATTTTTGCAACAAGCGGGAGAGCTGGCTGAGACATCGCAATTCCATCAGTTGCAGATGTACGGCCCTTTTCTCGAGCTTTAATTGCTTCCCAGTTTTCAATAATTTCATCAGTACCGCTGACTTTGAGATTTTCAAATACATGTGGGTGGCGGCTAATTAACTTATCCGCGATTGCTCCTGCGACATCTTCAATCGAAAATGGATCAGTTGGATGATCTTGCGCAATACGAGAATGGAAGTACACCTGCAGAAGCACGTCACCAAGTTCTTCACGCATGCCAGCGCGATCATCGGTTTCGATGGCATCGATAAATTCGTAGGACTCTTCAAGCAAATATTTGATAAGTGACTGGTGAGTTTGTTCAGCATCCCACGAACATCCACCTGGTGAGCGAAGACGGTCCATTACTTCAACAAGGCGTTGAAGTTGTGACTGCTCCATCTGCTTTACTTGATCTGCAACTTATTTGGCGGGAACGACGGCTGAGCCTGCAGAGTCAGAAGCTACTAGATCGCCAGTCTGGTCATCCCAAACTCCGTAGCGTGGGTTAACAGAGATTTTCATCTGCTTGCCCTTCTTCTGTACCAATTCACCAATCTTGGTCTGAACATCAGCTTGAGCAACACCGGAAGCCTGAAGCGCGCTATCTAATTTATTTGAAATTACAGTTGCACGCATATAGCGCTCGAAGTTTGACGGCGCAATCTGTGCAGCAACAAGGTTCTTAGCAAGGTTAGCTTCTCCACCAATTTGCTCGTAGATTCCTGAGCGAGTCGTCTCTATCTCTGTAGGTGATACTTCAATTTTTAGCTCTTTTGCAAGTTCATCAAAAATTGTTGTAATGATCATGAAGCGAAGTTGCCCACGGTTAAGTAAAGACCCCGTTTGTAATTGCAGCTGAGATGTATCAATTTTTGCGCGCTCTGCAAGAAGTTCATCGACAGTCTTCTGTGCTTGTACCTGTGAAATCGTGACGTTACCGATTGTTGCAGCAGTATCTGCTTTTCCGCATCCCGTAAGAAGCAAGGCAGATGCAACAGCTAGGACGGTAAAAAACTTTTTCACGAGGAGCTCGCTTTCGTTAATTCATCGAGGGACTTAGCAGCCCATTCCAGAAGAGAAGTATCCCCTATTACAGCCGAGCCTTGTGCAGTGGGAGTCCAGGCTGCTGCTCGCGGAATGGTAATCATCACTGTATTTGTCGCCGATTTATAGAGCGAACCTGGGAAAAGTCTGGCCAGTCTCAACTGTTTTGATTCTGGCAGAACTAGCGGTGAGACCCGTAGGAATTTTCCGGCTGCAACTACTTCTCGGATTTCCAGTGATTTAGCGAAAGCTCGCAATTGAGCAACCTTCAGAAGTGAAAGTGCCTCTTGTGGAAGTTCACCAAAGCGATCAACTAACTCTTCACGGATAGATTCAACATCGGCTGCATCTCGAACATCGGCAAGTCTGCGATAGAGATCAAGACGCAATCGTTCGCCCGGAACGTAATTTTCGGATAGATGAGCGTTAATAGGTAGCTCAACTTTGCATTCGTGATTCTTCTCTTCAGTCTCGATAAATCCGGTCTTGTAATCATTGACTGCTTCACCGACCATGCGCATATATAAATCAAAGCCGACATCTGCGATATGTCCTGATTGTTCACCACCAAGCAGATTACCTGCACCACGAATTTCAAGATCCTTTAAAGCAACCCGCATTCCAGAACCTAATTCGGTATTACTTGCAATCGTCTTCAAGCGATCGATTGCAACTTCTGAAAGCGGTTGATCTTGCGGATAAAGGAAATATGCATACGCGCGTTCACGTCCACGTCCTACACGACCGCGAAGTTGATGCAGCTGGGATAGTCCAAAGTTTTCCGCGCGTTCGACAATGAGGGTATTTGCATTTGCAATATCAAGGCCGCTCTCAACAATTGTTGTGCAGACCAAGATATCGAAGTCGCGATTCCAAAAAGCGAGAATGACATCTTCTAATTGCCCTTCACTCATCTGACCATGTGCGATTCGAATGCGAGATTCAGGTACCAACTCTTGCAATTTCGATGCTGCGCGATCAATTGATTCGACTCTGTTGTGAATATAGAAAATCTGTCCATCGCGAAGTAGTTCTCGGTGAATCGCCGCTTTTATCTGAGCATCTTCTGCTGGTCCCACATAAGTAAGAATCGGATGTCGCTCTTCTGGAGGCGTCGTAATCGTGGACATCTCACGAATACCAGTTACTGCCATCTCGAGTGTGCGCGGAATTGGAGTCGCCGACATGGCAAGGACATCTACCGTGGTGCGCATCTTCTTGAGTGATTCCTTCTGCTCAACACCGAAGCGCTGTTCTTCATCGACAATCACAAGACCTAGATCCTTAAATTGCACATCGCTAGAAAGAATTCTATGTGTGCCCACAACTACATCTACCGACCCAGCGGAAAGCTCATTCAGAATCTCTTTACTCTCTCTTGCAGTATTAAATCGCGATAACCCAGCTACCTTGATCGGAAAGCCTGAATATCTTTCTGCAAATGTCTTTGTGTGCTGCTGAACAAGCAAAGTTGTAGGGACAAGAACCGCTACCTGTTTTCCATCTTGTACCGCTTTAAATGCTGCGCGAATTGCAATCTCTGTCTTTCCATATCCAACATCACCACAGATGATTCGGTCCATCGGATATGGCCGCTCCATATCGCGTTTTACATCTTCAATTGTAGAAAGCTGATCTGGAGTTTCAATATAAGAAAATGCGTCTTCTAACTCTCGCTGCCACGGAGTATCTGGTGAAAATGCAAAGCCCGGTGCACTTGTTCTCGCGGCATATAAGCGAATGAGCTCACCTGCAATTTGTTTAACAGCTTTGCGGGCACGCCCCTTAGCTTTCTGCCATTCACCGCTTCCGATTCGGTGCACAGTTGGAGTTTCGCCACCAACATATTTACTCACTTGTTCCAAAGTATCTGTCGGAACAAATACTCGATCACCAGGTTGACCGCGCTTTGCTGGTGCATATTCAATAATGAGGTATTCGCGTGTTACATCAGCCACTGTGCGCTGAATAAGTTCCACATAGCGACCGATGCCATGTTGCTCATGAACAACGAAATCTCCCATGCGAAGTTCGAGAGGATCGATGGCTTGCTTACGTTTTGATGGCATTCGCGCGCCATCTTTTGTGCTGGTCTTACTTCCTGATAAATCGCGTTCTGTAACAAAGAGGATTTCCGCGTGGTCACTCTTAAATCCGTAACTCAAAGAAGATTGAGTGACGTGAATCGAACCTTTAGTTGGCTGTGCTGTAAGTGTTGCCACCATCTGAACAGGCAGGTCTGCGTCACGGAAAATTCCTGCATATCTCTCGGCCATTCCATGTCCTGAGGTAGAAAAGACAACGGTGTAATGAGCTTCTAAACCGCTACCCAGAAGTTCGCAGAGTGATTCAACGTTTCCGCGCATCGGATCGATGGGTGAAATATCTAAGAATGTTGCCGCTTTATCGAGGTCACTTCCAAAGGTATTAAAGGAATGGATGGGTAAACCAAGGCGAGAAATCTCTGCACGGAGTTCTTCCCAATTGAGGTACGTGATTTTTTCAACCGGCAATGGCGCTGCTGCACCGACAGCTGCATTAGACCAAGAGGCGGCGAGGAACTCTTCATTGGTCTCAATCAAATCAGCTGTACGCGAACGAATTCTTTCTTCATCAAGAAATACAACTTCAGTGCCTTTGGGCATACGATCAAAAATTGTTTCGAAATCATCGGTAAGTAACGGAATAAGGGATTCCATACCATCAACAATTGTGCCTTGTGCAATCTTGTCTAGAATCTCTAGAGCGCTTGGATATCTATCTTTCAACTCTTCGGCGCGCTCACGAATCTCTTCAGTAAGTAATAGCTCACGACAAGGCAAAATTGAGATTACGCCAATGACGGGTTCGGTAGTTCGTTGATCAGCAACTTCAAAGTATGAAATATCTTCAATCTCATCTCCGAAGAAATCTATTCGTACAGGATGCATAGCAAGGGGTAAGAAGAGGTCAACGATGCCGCCGCGAACTGCAAACTCTCCACGTTTTTCAACTAAATCTGTGCGTGTGAAAGAGAGTGAAGTTAGATGTGTAATCAAATCAGTAAGTGAAATTTCATCTCCGATTTGCAGCGTCCACATAGGGCTCTTTGCAAGTGATGCTATGAATCGGTGAATTGCTGCGCGAATTGGTGCAACAACGATGGGATTTACTTCGTCGCCGGTGAGCGCATATAAAGTTGAAATACGTTTTGCCACTGTGTCACTTCGCGGACTGAGACGTTCGTGCGGAAGTGTTTCCCATGCTGGAAATTCATAGACGCAAGGATGAAGATTTGAAAGGTCTTCACTCAGATCTTCGGCAGCGCGACTAGAACTTGTGATGACAAGAATTGGATTTTTGCGCGCCTTCATTGCAAGCAGGAATGGGTAGCTCGATTGGGCTGCCACAATTTTGGAAGAATCCTGCAGCGCTGATGAAACTTCCAGATCACTGTTTAACGCAGCGAGAAGTCCTTTCATCAGCTTTACCTCCAAACGACTAGTGGCCCCGCTTCAAAAAGAAGGGGGGCTTACAAATAGCAGTCTATCGACCTCTATATATATGTGAGAATTCTCCAGTGACCGAGAAGCCATCTAGCAAAAGCGCTACGGCAAAGACCCTTGTGGCAACCGATGATGCGACCCTTCGTAGCGATGTTCGTACCCTCGGCGATCTATTAGGTCAATCACTTGTTCGCCAAGAAGGGCCCGAATTATTGGCTCTGGTCGAAAGCGTCCGTAAGGAAGTTCGCGAAGGTGGCGGCATTGAAATTTTGGAGAAACTATCAGTTGAAGAATCAATTCAGTTGGTACGTGCATTTAGTACCTACTTCAATCTCGCAAACGTTGCCGAACAAGTTCACCGTTCGCGGGTTTTGGCAGATGTTCGCATTGAAGGTGGATCCTGGCTTACACGCGCCATCGATAAAATTGAAGATGCAGTAAAAAATCCAATTCCGGGTCATGAAATCAAACATGACGATCTAGTCAGATGGATTACCGAACTTGATGTTCGCCCAGTATTTACCGCACACCCAACCGAGGCTGCTCGTCGTTCTGTCTTAAGTAAATTAGGTGAAATTGCTGCACTTCTTGATACTCCAAAATCAGTGACACAAGATGAACGTCTTGCTGAAACTGTTGATTTGTTGTGGCAGACAGATGAACTTCGTTTAGATCGTCCTGAGCCACTTGATGAGGCGATGAACGCTCTTTATTACCTTGATGACCTTGCAAGCAGCACAGTTCCTGAAGTGCTCAATGACTTTGCTCGCGAACTTAAGCGATTAAATATTGAACTTCCAGTAACTGCGCGTCCTCTGACATTTGGTACCTGGATTGGCGGAGACCGCGATGGAAATCCAAATATCACTCCAGAAATCACTGAAGAAGCGGTCGTTCTGCAAGTGGGTCACGCAATTCGCACAACAATTGCTGCAGTAAATCGTCTACGTAAAATGCTCTCTGTTTCTACGCGCATTACTGGCGCTACCCCTGAACTCAGCGCATCAGTTGAGAGAGATCTAAAGAATATTCCAGAGTTTGAAGAACATTACTTACGTCTGAATGTCCAAGAGCCTTACCGCTTAAAGGCCACTGCAATCGTGCATCGCTTGGCATTTACCCGTGATCGCCATGCAGTTCGCGGCCCACATGTACCTGGCCGCGACTACAAGAACACAGATGAGTTACTTGCTGACCTCACTTTGATGCGTGACTCACTTTTTGCTCATCGCGGTGAATTATTAGCAACTGGTTTACTAGAACGCACAATCCGCACTGTCGCTGCATTTGGCCTGACTCACGCAACTCTTGATATTCGCGAGCATTCAGATGCCCATCACAACGCTTTGAAGCAGATGATTGCAGGCACTTACATCGAGCTATCTCACGAAGAGAAGTTCCCGATTCTGATTAAAGAGTTAGCATCACCTACAAAACTGGACACTTCAAAACTTGATGCAGCTGGAGCCAAAACATTTAATACATTTGTTGCCATAGATGATCTGATTGAACGCTTTGGTTCAGAGGTAATCGAGACCTATATCGTCTCTATGACTAAGGGCGCCGATGACTTAATCGCTGCTACTGTTCTTGGAAAACAAGCAGGGCTTGTAGATATCGATAAGCAGGTTGCAAAGATTGGTTTTGCTCCCCTTCTAGAAACAGTTGCCGAACTTCGAGCAGCTGGCGAAATTCTTGAAAAGTTACTCTCTGATCCAACATACCGAAAGCTTGTCGAACTTCGCGGAAATCTCCAGGAAGTAATGCTTGGGTATTCTGATTCAAATAAGGATGCAGGTATCGCAACATCGCAGTGGGAGATCCACCGAGCACAGCGCACTCTTCGTGACGTTGCAATCAAACATGGTGTAAAGCTTCGCTTATTCCACGGTCGTGGTGGCTCTGTCGGTCGCGGCGGCGGTCCTACATATGAAGCACTAGTTGCACTTCCATGGGGATCTGTTGACGGACAAATCAAGATGACAGAGCAAGGTGAAGTAATTTCAGATAAGTACGCACTTCCATCACTTGCCCGCGAAAACGTTGAACTAACACTAGCTGCATCCCTTGAGGCAACAGTTCTTAATCGTGGCCCTCGTCAAAGTAAAGAAGATTTGGATAAGTGGAACGATTGCATGAATCAAGTAAGTGATAACGCATTTGCACGTTATCGTGCACTGATTGATCATCCAGATCTGCCTGCATATTTCTATGCATCAACTCCTGTTGAACAACTCGGAAATCTATTCCTTGGTTCTCGTCCATCACGTCGCCCAGATGCAGCTGGCGGACTTGATTCACTGCGCGCGATTCCATGGGTATTTGGCTGGACTCAATCACGTCAGATTGTTCCTGGTTGGTTCGGCGTTGGTTCAGGACTTAAAGCAGCGCGCGAAGCTGGTAAATCAGATGTCCTAAAACAAATGCTTTCAGAGTGGCACTTCTTCTCAACATTTATTAGCAATGTTGAGATGACACTTGCAAAGACAGATCTCAAGACTGCAAAGCGTTATGTGCAAACGCTTGTGCCTACCGAACTTCATCACTTCCTTGACACAATCACAGCTGAATTCGAACTCACAGTTCAGGAAATCTTGACGCTCACCGGCAAAACTTCACTTCTTGGCGACCAAGCAGTTCTTGCGCGCACACTTCAAGTACGCGATACATACCTAGAACCACTTCAACTTTTGCAGGTAAGTCTTCTCAATCGAGTTCGCGAGCAAGGTGAAAAAGCTGATCCGACGCTTATTCGCGCTCTCTTGCTCACAATCAATGGTGTAGCTGCAGGCCTTCGCAATACAGGCTGAGCCAAATAATCCATGCGCATCGCGTGGGTTGTTAACCTGCATTTCACCAGAATTACAGAGAAAATCACTTTTTGATTAGGTGCTGCAATCCTAGATTTGGTGGCATGACACATAATGAATCATCAGCCTTCGCAGAAGTAAATCAAAAGGTCGCACAAGCAGGAGAAATTCTTGGCTTGAAGGCTGGCGTAGTGAAAGCTCTTAGTAGCTGCGAACGAGAAGTGGTGATCTCAATACCCCTTCGTCGTGGTGATGACGTAGACGTACTTACCGGTTATCGAGTTCAACACTCGAGCGCTCGTGGTCCACGCAAAGGGGGTATCCGTTTTCACCAAGATGTAGACCTTGATGATGTCCGCGCACTTGCATCTTTGATGACATGGAAGACGGCATTAATCGATGTTCCATTTGGTGGAGCAAAGGGTGGAGTTGCAGTTGATGCATCAAAGCTAACTTCAATAGAGAAGGAAGAGATTATCCGTCGCTGGACCCGTTCATTGGTACACGTACTTGGTCATCATCGTGATATTCCAGCTCCGGACATGGGAACAGATGCAAAGAGTATGGCTTGGTTGATGGATGAATTTCATAGACTGGAAGGCTTCCAACCTGCGTGTGTTACTGGAAAACCAGTGGAACTCTTTGGAGCCGCTGGTAGAGAAGAAGCAACTGGACGTGGAGTTGCGATGATTGCGGCAGCAACGTTGAAGGAGAACAAGGTAAAGGTCGAGGGTGCAACTGTTGCCATTCAAGGTTTTGGAAATGTGGGCAGATACGCAGCTCTTGTATGTCAGGAACTTGGAATGAAAGTCATTGCTATTTCAGATGTATCTGGTGGAATCGTCGATAAGAAGGGAATCGATATAAAGAGCATTTTCTCTCACAAGACGCTAGAAGATGTACAAGCAAATGAGCGAATTGGGGCTGCGGAAGTGCTGACTTTGGAGTGTGACATCCTGATTCCAGCTGCTCTCGGAGGTGTTATTAATGATTCAAATGCTTCCAATATCAATGCAAGATTTATCATCGAAGGTGCAAATCAGCCAATCACTATTGCCGCTGACCGTGAATTGCGTACGCAGGGTGTCTTGATTGTTCCTGATATTTTGGCAAATTCAGGTGGTGTTATGGGCTCCTACTTTGAATGGACTCAGAATATTCAAGAGTTTAGTTGGCCGTTGGAAAAGTTCAGACGCGAACTAGATACACGAATGGAGAGCGCTTTCATCAACGTGCACGCTGTCTCAAAGAAGCACTCTGTTGATCTAAGGACCGCGGCCTTCGTAGTTGCGGTGGGAAGAGTTGCTGAAGCATTTGAGTTGAGAGGCTCTTTGGTATAACTAGCTATTAAATTTGCTCTGAGTTAAATCAAGTCCTTTTTCAATCAAAAACTCAACGCAATCAGCGCCCCGGTCAATAAATTCATCTAAGACTTTCTTCTCTTCTTTACTAAATTGCTTGAGCACAAAATCTGCAGGATCTTGTTGTCCCATAGGGCGTCCGATTCCCAGGCGCACACGGAAGTATTCGGCAGTACCAAAAGATGATGTCAGTGATTTCAAACCATTGTGGCCATTATCGCCACCGGCAACTTTTGCACGTATTGCAGCATATGGAATATCTAGCTCATCATGCAGAACAATAATATTTGTAGGTTCGACCGAATAAAAAGAGGCGAGAGCTTTAACTGGCCCACCAGTTTCATTCATATAACTCTTTGATTTGGCGAGAATAATTGAGGGAGCATCTGCTCCAACGCCTAATTTATAAGCAGCAATATCGCAGCGAGATTTATGTGAAGTGAGTTTTACATTGTGACGTTTAATAAGATGATCAATGACCATCCGACCCACATTGTGACGGGTGGCAGCGTATTCATCGCCCGGATTACCGAGCCCCACTACCAACCACGTCATATGCGAAAGTCTAAGTGTTAAGCGTCCTTCTTCTCTGCATCTGCAGCAGGAGCCGCAGCGGCTGCATCTGCAGCAGGAGCAGCGACAGCAACTTCTTCCACCACAGTTGAACGCTCAGACAAGTGAACGATGATTGTGTTTGCTGGGCTGACCAATGTGGTGCCTGCAGGAAGAACAACATCTGATGCGTACTTAGAAGTACCTGAAGTCATACCTTCAATATCAACAACAAGGAACTTAGGAATAGAAGTTGCTTCAGCTTCAATTTCAATTGTGTTGTGCTGATGCTCAAGGATTCCATCTGGATCGTGCTTTCCTTCAGTGTGAACAGGAACAGCAACAACAACTTTCTCACCGCGACGAACAAGTACGAGGTCGACGTGCTCAAGGATCTGCTTGAGTGGGTGACGAACTACAGACTTAGGAAGTGTGAGCTCTGTCTTTCCATCGATATCAATATTAAGAAGAACGTTTGACTCTTTAAGTGCAACGCCGAGTTCGCGTGCTGGAAGAGTGATGTGAAGTGGCTTTTCGCCGTGACCGTAGATAACAGCTGGGACGAGTCCTGCAACGCGTGCACGACGAGAAGCACCTTTACCGAATGCGGTACGTGATGTTCCCTTGATTGATACTTCTGCCATTTTAAAACTCCCCTAATAATTTATATTGCGGTGCTGTTATCGGTAACTTCTTTGTGAAGCGAAGTCCCAGCAGGAGTTGATACCTACACCGTCGATCACGGATAAATTTCACCCTCGCCGGAACGTGGTGAAGGTTAGCGTGACTTAGCTGTGTCCGTCAAAAAGGCTAGTTACTGAGCCATCTTCGAAGACTTCGCGGATTGCGCGGCCTAGAAGTGGGGCAATTGTGAGCACAGTCAGCTTATCGAAGCGCTTATCTTCCTCGATTGGAAGTGAGTTAGTAACGACGATTTCTACTGCGCGACATGCCTTGAGGCGTTCAACTGCTGGGCCTGAAAAGACTGCGTGGGTTGCAGCAACGATGACATCTTTTGCGCCACCTTCGAAGAGTGCATCTACTGCCTTAGTAATTGTTCCTGCAGTATCAATCATGTCATCGATAACAACGCATGTGCGGCCTGCAACATCTCCAACAACGCGACCTGTCACAGATTCATTTGGAATCAGTGGATCGCGAGTCTTATGAATAAATGCGATTGGACAACCACCCAGAAGTTCCGACCAACGTTCTGCAACGCGAACACGACCTGAGTCTGGAGAAACGATTGTCAGCATGGAACGATCGACTTTACTGCCGACGTAATTTGCAAGCATAGGAAGTGCAAAGAGGTGATCTACTGGACCATCGAAGAATCCTTGAATCTGCGAAGTGTGAAGATCAACAACCATCAGACGATCTGCGCCAGCTGTCTTATAAAGATCAGCCATCAATCGTGCAGAAATTGGTTCACGTCCGCGGTGCTTCTTATCTTGACGTGCATATCCGTAGAACGGTGCGACGACGGTGATGCGCTTTGCTGATGCGCGCTTCAGAGCATCCACCATAATCAATTGCTCCATAATTTGTTTATTTACTGGAGCAGCATGTGATTGCAGAACAAAAGCATCGCAACCGCGAACTGATTCTTCGAAGCGAACAAATATTTCACCATTAGCAAAGTCATATGCTGATGTTGGTGTGATTGGAATACCAAGTTCTGTTGCGACTTCTTCTGCTAACTCTGGGAATCCGCGGCCTGAAAAGAGACGCAATCTTTTTTCTGAGGATAAACGGATCTCGCTCAAGGAAGTTAGCCTTTCTGCTCGTCGCTACTGTGGCGCGAAGCCGCCTCAGCAGATTTAGTACCTGGGCGCTTACGCAGAACCCAACCTATTACATTTCTCTGCTTTGCTCTGCCGACACCCATCGCGCCGGCAGGAACATCTTCTGTAATCACAGAACCGGCAGCGGTATACGCACCATCTCCGATTGTGACGGGGGCGACCAACATCGAATCACTTCCGATGCGAACATGATCACCAACGACGGTGTAATGCTTCTCTACACCGTCATAGTTAACAAAGATTGTCGCAGCGCCAATATTGCTGCCTTCACCGATAACAGCATCTCCGACATATGAAAGGTGTGGAACTTTTGAACCCTCGCCTAGAGTTGCATTCTTCATCTCAACATATGCGCCAGCTTTAGAACCAGCAAGAAGTTTTGTTCCGGGACGTAAGAATGTAAATGGACCAACGTTTGCACCTTCACCAATAATCGCTTCTGTGCAATGAGATTCTAGAACGCGAGCGCTTTGAGCAACTGTGCAATCGTGCAAAGTTGTACGTGGACCAATAACAGCGCCAGATGCCACAGTGGTTTTGCCGGTAATAGCAGTGCCTGGCATCAAGATGACATCTTGTGCAACCGTTGCAGTTGAATCGACCCAGGTACTCAATGGATCCACAATTGTCACCCCAGCACGCATGAGATCTTCGTTAATACGATCTCGCAAAAGAGAGGCAGATTCGGCTAATTGCACGCGGTCATTGACTCCAAGAATTTCAATGAAATCCTCAATCAGAACTGGGGCAATAGTGCCGCCTTCATTGCGCAGGATTTCAATGACATCAGTGAGGTATAGCTCGCCTTGTGAATTATCAGCCTTTAATTTTCCAATAGCGCCAGCTAACTTCACTGCATCAAATGCATACACACCTGAGTTAACTTCGTAAATCTCTTTTTCGACTTCATCAGCATCGCGTTCTTCAACGATACGAATAAGAGTTCCATCATCGCCGCGAATAATGCGGCCATAACCAGTTGGATCTGGGTGTTCGGCAGTCATGACAGATGCAGTAAATCCGCCTGCATGATGATGTTCGAGCAATTGTGTCAGTGAGGCACCGGTGAGCATTGGGGTGTCACCTGCAAGAATGAGAATTGTTCCAGTTGGTTTTAAACCATCGAGTGCCAACTGAGTTGCGTGCCCTGTTCCGCCGCGCTTTTCCTGAAAGACAGTTACTGCGTGTGGAGCAATTTCTGCCACATGTGCTTCTACCTTTTCACGCCCTGCGCCAACCACAACACGTACATGCTTAGGAGATAATTCTTCAACTGCGTTTAGTACATGGCCAACAAGTGTGCGACCTGAAATTGTGTGAAGAACTTTTGGCGTTGAAGACTTCATGCGCGTTCCTTCTCCCGCAGCGAGAATCACTACGGTTTCAAGGCTCATGAGTGCAGTCTACTTGCTCCGCCACCAGGTATCGATCCTGGACCCTGGGCTTCAAAGGCCCATGTGCTAGCCACTACACAATGGCGGAACCTATATTCTCCCTTATATTCGGTAGTGCTCGCGACCACTAAACTCACTTCTTATGGAAGCCCGCGATGAAGTAGACCGCCTTATTGCGGCATGGAAGCGCGAACGTCCCGATTTAGACCTCGCTCCCCTTTCGGTTTTAAGCCGAATAACCCGCATTGCGCGACATTTAGATATTGCCCGTCGCGATGCATTCGGTGATCTCGAGAATTGGGGCTTCGATGTTTTAGCTGCTCTGCGTCGCGCAGGTGCACCTCACCAACTTTCACCCGGTCAATTAATGCAAGAGACCATGGTGACAAGTGGAACTATGACTAATCGTCTTGACCGCCTAGAAGAGCTACAACTTATTACTCGTGAAACTGATCCAAATGATGGTCGAGGCTCGCTTGTAACTCTGACAAAATCTGGAATGCGCGCAGTTGATGCTGCAATGGAAGATCTACTAAAGAATGAACGTAAATTGCTGAAAGATATTTCTGCAAAGGAGCGAGATCAACTTGCAGATTTACTCAGTACCTTGGTTTCTGAATTAGATTCAGAGTAAATTAAATAACTTTTGCTCCGTGAACTGGGCCATGTGCCCGTGCGACGCTACCAACGACTCCGCTTGCTGTAAGTGCCACCGCTAAATCAAGTCCAGAATCTTCATCTGCCACCAAAAATGCAACTGTAGGACCAGAGCCTGAAACTATTGCGCCAAGTGCCCCGTAATCACGTCCTACTTCCAAAACTAAACTCAGAGCAGGTCGTAATGAACATGCTGCGTTCTGCAAATCATTAGTGAGGGAATTTCCTACCGCTTCTGCATCTGCTGCCAACAACGATTGCATAAGTACATCAGAAACTTGTGGCGCTGCAATCTCACGTTCTGCTCGCATGCGATCACACTCTGTATAGACAGCTGGAGTTGATAAACCAACGCTCGAAAGTGCCAACACCCAGTGATAGGTCCCGCGAGAAAGCGCTGCAGTTAGTTGATCACCGCGACCTTGTCCTATTGCAGTTCCACCTGAGATCATAAAAGGAACATCGCTACCAAGTTCTGAACCCAGCGCATGTAACTCTTCTCGTGACATCTCTAAGTTAAAGAGCGAGTCCATTGCAACAAGTGTCGCTGCTGCATCCGCACTTCCTCCAGCCATCCCACCTGCAACAGGAATAGATTTCTTAACCTCAATATGAACATCGACATCAAACTCAAACTTAGAACCTACAAGGAGCGCAGCTTTCACCGCCAAATTTGAACCATCTTCGGGCACGCCGTGGGTGTGTTCTCCGGTAACGGAAATGGTCACGCCGTTACCTGCATGCGTCTTAGAAACCGTTACTTCATCGAAGATAGAGATTGCTTGGAAAACAGAGACTAGATTGTGAAAGCCATCTGACTCGCGAGGGCCAACTGATAGCTGCAAATTTACTTTTGCAGGTACCCGCACAATGACTGAATTGTTGACCACGTTAAAACTCTACCCTTGTTTTGCGATTGCGCAGAAGGAGTGGATGTCCAGTGCTTCACCGCGAAGTGTCGGGTCAATACCTGCAGCAGCAAGATGTGCTTCAGCAGCTGCCGATCCACCGTACAGAGAAGAAAGTGCCGAACGGAGCATCTTGCGTCGTTGTGCAAAAGCTAAATCAATAATCGCAAATACTTTTTTTCTAAGTTCTTCATCACCTGGTGTCTGCCTGCGGGCAAAGGCAACTAACTTCGAATCTACATTTGGCTGAGGCCAAAAGATAGAACGTGATACTGCGCCAGCGCTTGTGACATCGGCCCACCACGCAGCTTTCACGCTAGGGATTCCATATTCCTTCGAATTTGGTTTGGCTGCCAAGCGATCCGCAACTTCTGCTTGCACCATAACAACGCCACTTCGCAGAGATGGAAGAATTTCAAGAAGGTGAAGAAATACCGGCACCGAAACGTTATAGGGAAGATTTGCAATCAACACTGTGGGTGCACCAGGAAGATCTTTAAGTGTTAAGGCATCCTGATTAATGACTGTCAGTAAATGTGCTCGATCAGAATGACTAGCCGCAGTTATCGGAAGTTGATTGGCAAGCCTGGAATCAATTTCAACTGCAATGACAGATTGCGCCTCTTCTAACATCGCAAGAGTGAGTGAACCTAACCCCGGACCAATTTCAAGTGCGATATCGCTAGCTGTCAGCCCTGCAGTTCTGACAATCTTTCTGCAGACATTTGCATCATGAACAAAATTTTGACCCAGAGATTTAGATGGCTTGAGATCAAGTGCGGCAGCTAGTTCACGTATTTCAGCGGCCCCCAGCAAACTCATGCGAATGATCCGAAGATGCGTTCAGCGTTAACTGAAAGCGCGGTGGCAAGTTCGGCAACATCTTCATCTCGCTCTGCAGCCATAGCACGCACAATATTTGCAATCTGCGCTGGAGTATTAAGTGCACCGCGATGAGGCGTTGGAGCTAAGAAAGGCGAATCCGTTTCCACTAACAATTGATTATGTGGAACAAGCTTGACCGCCTCGCGAAGTGCCGGGGCATTTTTAAAAGTCATGGTGCCTGCAAAAGAGAGTATGTAACCGCGGTCGATGCAAGTCTTAGCCATCTCGACATCACCTGAAAAACAATGAAAGACAGTCTTCTCTGGTGCCCCAACTTCAAGCAACACAGAAAGAACATCCTCATGTGAATCACGATCGTGGATCACAAGAGCTTTATTTGTGCGCTTTGCTAAATCAATGTGCCATTTGAAAGATTCTTGTTGGCGGGCTCGCAATTCTGGCGGGGTGCGAAAGTAATCAAGTCCAGTTTCACCAATTGCTCGCACTCGTGGTTCTTGTGCAAGTTTTTCGATAATTGCCCAGTCTGCTTCAAGGTTGTCAACAATCGGTGCCTCATTTGGATGCAGTGCAACTGCTGCTAGTACGCGCCCTGGAAAAGCATTGGCCATATCAACGCACCATTGTGATTGTTCAGCCGAATATCCCACTTGAACGATGCGATCAACATTTACTGATTTCGCATCATCAAGGACCTTACGTACTGCATCAGAATCTGGTGCTTCATTGGTAACAATTTCAATATGCGCATGCGCATCTACCGTTGGCACTGGAAGGGGTTCTGGAAGCGGAGCTAACTCGCGTTCGATATCTCGATTGTGGCGATCAGCCATAGAAAATTACTCTTTAACTTCTAACCGAGGAAAGAGAACTGGAGTCTTTGTAATCGTTGCACCTTGCGGAAGCTGACCCCATGTTGCAACTTTTGAAATCTCTTGCTTACCGATAGCACCGAGAGCTGTATTTGCTCCAAGTGACTCCCATAAAATTTCAGTCGTTGCAGGCATCACCGGGTGTAATAACACTGCAAGTGCACGTAGTGATTCAGCGGTGTTGTAGAGAACGGCCTCTAACTCTGCTTGATTGGCTGGATCTTTCGCCAGGATCCAAGGTTCTTTCTCTGTAACAAAACCATTAACGCGTTTGCAGAAATCCATCACAGCATTGATTCCGCCTTGGAAATCCAGTGCAACCATCGCTGCATCTGCTTTTTCGACAGTTGCTAGAAGTGCTTGCGAAAGGCCGGCATCGTGAGCAACCGCTGGCAATTTTCCACCGCAATATTTTTCAATCATCGCAGCAAGACGGGATGCAAGATTTCCGAAATCGTTTGCAAGTTCAGATGTATACCGCGCACTCATATCTTCCCAAGAGAATGAGCCATCTGTTCCAAAAGGAATAGCGCGCAGGAAGTAGTATCGAAATGCATCCACGCCAAAGTGATCAGTGATATCTGAGGGCGCAATACCGGTGAGCTTTGACTTACTCATCTTTTCGCCGCCAACAAGTAACCATCCGTGTGCAAATACTTTCTTAGGAATTGCTACTCCTGCAGCCATGAGCATCGCAGGCCAAATCACTGCATGGAAGCGCAAAATATCTTTTCCGACTAAGTGCACATCTGCTGGCCATGTCGCGGCAAACTTTTTGCCGCCTTCAGAATCTGGTGCATCAGTAAGGCCTACCGCAGTTGCATAGTTAAGTAGCGCATCAAACCAAACATAGACAACTTGATCGGTATCCCATGGAACGGGAATTCCCCAGTCAAAAGTTGATCGCGAAATTGAGAGATCTGATACGCCGCCTTCAAGGAAGGCAATTACTTCATTGCGGGCACTTTCTGGTTGGCATGCTTCTGGATTCTTCTTATAGTGATCTAGAAGTGGCTGAGTAAATTCAGATAATTTAAAGAACCAGTTATTTTCATTGACAAGTTCGATTGGCTTGCTGTGAATCGGACAGAGCTTTTCTCCATCGGCATCAATTAAGTCACCAGGTAATTTAAATTCTTCACACCCTACACAGTAAGGGCCTTCATATTTACCGGCGTAGATGTGGCCTGAATCTTTCAGAGATTGTAAAAACTTCTGCACTCGTTCTGTGTGGCGAGGCTCAGTTGTGCGAATAAAGTCATCATTTGCAATGTTGAGCGCTTCCCAATTTGGCTTCCATGCATCTGCAACTAATTTATCGACCCAGGCTTGCGGTGCAACGTTATTTTGTTCTGCAGTGCGCATAACTTTCTGACCGTGTTCATCTGTTCCGGTAAGAAACCAGACAGACTCACCACGCTGGCGATGCCAACGAGTAAGAACATCGCCGGCTACCGTTGTATATGCATGGCCAATATGCGGCGCATCATTTACATAGTAAATCGGCGTAGTCAGATAGAAAGACTTCATCTGCTCATCTTATTCGCATCGACTACAGCCGCATAAACGATCTTCTTGGGCAGGTCGAATTCATCAGCAACTGTGGCGATTGCGCCTTTGCGGTCCATTCCGGCAGCTTCATATTCACGTACTCGAGTCACTGCATCGTGCGCACTCTTGATTTCTGAACCTTCTTCAACTCCTGCAAAAACTAGAGTTATTTCTCCGAGTATTTCTCGAGATGCTGCCCATGCGATGAGCTCTGTAAGTGTTCCGCGAATAGTCTCTTCATATGTCTTTGTCATCTCACGGCAAATTGCAGCTTTTCTGGAGTCGCCCAAGATTGAAGCAGCATCTACGAGTGATTCATGAAGTCGATGTGGGGCTTCGAAAATAACCATCGTGCGCTCTTCAAAACGTAACTTTTCATAAAAAGTACGACGTGCGCCTTGTGCGCGTGGAGCAAAACCTTCGAAAGTAAATCTGTCAGTCGGAAGTCCCGATAACGCAATCGCCATTGTTGGCGCGCTTGGTCCTGGAATAACAACCGTCGGTAAATTTTCTGCAATCGCATCTCGCATCAAACGAAAGCCTGGGTCGCTAATAGTTGGCATTCCTGCATCTGTGACAACAAGAACTTCTTTGCCTTCGCGCAACAGCGTAAGAATTTCCTTGGTGCGATCTGTCTCATTTCCTTCAAAGAAAGAGATGATGCGGGCTGTGAAGGTAACTTGAAGATCAGAAGCCAATCTGTGGAATCTGCGCGAATCTTCAGCAGCGATGACATCTGCGGATTCAATTGCCTTCTTGAGGCGAGCACTTGCATCAAGTGGATTTCCGAGCGGAGTCGCTGCAAGAACTAGGGCCATAAGCGAATACTCCCATATTCTTTACTCATGATTGCAGCGATTGCTCCGATAGTTATCGCGCTCATCTCATTTCTGCTGCGACTTAGCAATCTTGGTTCTGTAAAAACCTTCATCTTTGACGAGGTTTATTACGTAGATGGTGCGCGCGATCTTTTGAAGTACGGTGTTGAGGTCACAGGAAGTAAGCCTGAATTCGTGGTGCATCCTCCCGTAGGCAAATGGATGATTGCACTTGGTATCAAGATTTTTGGTGACAATCCCATTGGATGGCGAATAAGTACTGCGATTATTGGCTCGCTCATGATTGCACTCATTGCACTCATTGCTCATCGATTATTTCGAAGCCCTTTACTTACTGGACTAGCAAGTGCACTCATGGCAATCGATGGAATGGCTCTGGTGCATTCGCGGACTGCTCTGTTAGATAACTTCTTAGCCTTCTTTATTCTCACTGCTACTTATTTCTTTCTTACCAAACGTTATTGGTGGACAGGGCTATTTCTTGGATTAGCCCTGGCAACAAAATGGAGCGCTCTCTATTACATCCTCGCCTATGGATTAATTGCTTTGTATCGGGCATTTACTCATCACACTGGCAAACAATTATTGAAGCCAACTGTGCAACGGTTAGGGCAGTTCGGTCTTCTTCCGCTCATTGTTTATCTCACTTCGTGGGTTGGTTGGTTTACAAGCAATCGCGGATGGGATCGTGACCACTCATCAAATATCTTTGCTTCATTTATTTATTACCACCAGCAAATTCTTGATTTTCATACAAGTCTTACCGATAAACATACCTACCAAGCTAATCCCTGGAGCTGGCTTGTTATGGCACGACCAACATCTTTTTATTACGAATCACCTAAAGGGTGCGGCGCAGATTCATGTTCGCAAGAAATCGTCGCACTTGGTACGCCGCTGCTGTGGTGGTTGGCAACTGCTGCTCTGGCATTTGTGATTGGTCTTTGGATTCGTTCACTCTTTACTCACCGTTTTGATCCAGCAATCACAATTATTATTACCGGAATAGCTGCGGGATATCTGCCTTGGTTCCTCTTTCAAAAGCGCACAGTATTTTCCTTCTACGCAATTGCGTTTGAGCCTTTTCTAATCCTTGCGTTGTTATATGCGGCACAATCGATTCTCAGTACATTTAAGAGAAGCGGCGAAGCAATCGTTGCAGCACTCTTTATTTTGATATTCCTAAACTTTGTTTACTTCCTGCCAATATATCTGGGAGACCTCATTACCTACGACGCATGGCACGCCCGCATGTGGTTCCCAAGCTGGATCTAGCTATTCGTTAGATGCGCGCATTTCGCGCAGACGTTGTACGGCTTCTTCTGCCAATTGCTGATCAAAGATTTGATCTCTTGATGGAGCAGCGGCTGCAAGTGCTTCGCGCTCAAGACGCTCTTGCTCTTCAGTCCATTTGCCTGGCTCTGTTAAATCGATGACGCGCTTTGGTGCAACTGCCTTTGGCGCATTTACATATGTTGGAACTGGAATCTCATTTGGTTGCCATTCAGAACGCGCTTGCGCAGTTCCTTTAGGAAGCAGAGTAACGCCCGTCAATTCACGTTCTGAAAGTGGAACCCAATGTTCATGTGTAATTGGAGTTTCAATCACACTTTTACTTGAAAGTACTTCAGAGAGATTTGTATGTGAGACACCTTCAGTTGTGCGATGCAATTGATCAATGCGGCGTCGTTGGATACGTTCGCTATTGGTCTGTCGACGCACGTGCGCTATATAAAGTAGAAGAGCGGTGACAGGAATTGCGATGGCTACATATGTGGTTGATTGCATGATTGCACCTACTGTCGTGAGAATGAATGTAATAAAAATAATTGCAAAGACAATTCGTCGGCGCATGAGTTGTTGTGCAACTCTTCCTGCGCGATCAACATCGGTATAGATAACTCCTGTGCCAATCTGTGCACCAGGTGTTGTGCTGGCAACTACTCGAAGCGCACTTTTGTAACGTTCAACGCTCTTTCCAGAGAATTCATTTTTATTATGTACCCAGCGTGGCAAGAAATAGGCAGCCCACATGCCGATAATTGCGAGGTAGATGATTCCTGAAGCCATGGTAGGTAAAGGTTAGAGGGGCAGCCCTAAATCCCCGTGGATTTCGAGGGGGGTTTAGCGGATTAATTCATTATTCTTAACGAAGCACTTGTGGTCTCTCCATGCACCATCAATATGCAAATATGCTTTTCGATAACCTTCGAATTCAAAGCCTGCCTTCTCGGCAACTCTGCATGATGCGCCATTTTCAGGTCGCACATTTATCTCAATGCGATGTAATCCAAGTTGAGAAAAACCATATTCGGCAAGCAGCTCAACAGCTTGCGTAGTAAAGCCTCGATTAGCAAAATTCCGATCAATCCAATATCCAATATGCGCTCCGCGAAGGGCGCCGTATGTAACCCCACCCATCGTGATCTGACCTACAAGATTTTTCCCATGCCAGATTAGAAATGAGTAAGAGCGGCCGGCTCGTGCTTCGCGATGCAGGGTTTGCACCATTTGATAAAAAGTTGGACGTTTGCTGAGATTTTCACCAGCTGGGAAACCTTCAGGAACTACAGGAAGCGTCGCCTCCCATGGGGCGAGCCATTCCTTATTTTCTACGCGTACTTGGTTCCATTGCGATCTATCGCGCAATCGAATCGGTCGAAGCGTTATCTGGCTTCCTGAAAGTATTTTGAGAGACATCGCTGCGCCTTTAAATGTAACGACGTTCGAGTACTACCACCGTTACCAAATCACCGGCAGATAACTTTGTCTCAGCCTCAGAGAGAGCAATAAAAGAGTTCGCATCAGAAAGTGTCGCTTGTTCGTCTTGAGAACTAAGAGGCGTGACAGATTTTCCATCTTCGCTCAATATTGCCCTCACGTAAGAGCGCACTCCATCTTGCGATGTGAGCGCTTTCTCTAGTTTCGCTTTTACCGATGGGCGATGAATCGTTGATGTACCTAGCATGGTGCGAATCATTGGGCGTACAAGAAGTTCAAAGGAGATATATGCAGCGATTGGATCTCCGGGAAGTGTTACTACTGGAGTCTTATCTGGGCCGATAGTTCCGAAGTTGTGACGACCGCTAGATTCAATAGAGAGTTCAATAGTTTTAATTTCGCCCATCTTCTCAAGTGTGCGTGTGATGAGATCAAAAGAATCGTCATGGCGTTCGCCGCTTAATATGATGAGGTCAGCACGTACGAGTTGATCTTCAATCACGCTCTGCAGTTGTGATTCATCATCTGGAATTGAATGAACTCTGTATGCCCGAGCGCCAACTTCGCGCACCGCTGTTGTGAGCAACCAAGAATTAGTTTCATACTCTTCATCTGCACTAAGCGGCATACCAGGTTCAACTAAATCAGGACCAGCTGAGATAACTACTACGCGAGGGTGTGGTCGGGTTGGTAGATGGTCCAGACCAATGGATGCCGCTAGTCCAATTTGAGTAGAACGAATTCGACTTCCAGCTTTCATCACCAATCGTTCTCCTGCATAAATATCCTCGGCAAGAGTGGCGTCATGCGCATCAAGTAGCGGCATATCAAATGGCTCAAGCGGGCGACAAAGTTCTAGAAGTGAAGTAAGAACTTCATCTACGCGCGCACGTTCTGACATAATCACTAACCTTACTTGCACTCGACATACTTCTAGGGGATTTACATGGGTATCAACGAAGAAAAAGCAGCGCTTCGTACTCGGTATCGTCACGAGCGTAAAGAACGTTACCTAGAGCACTCATTTGAATTTCTGGCCTCGCGTACTGAATTTCAAAATGCACAAGTGATTGCAAGTTATATCTCTTACGATCACGAACCCGATACTAAAGCTCTCAATGCTGCTCTGATCAAGAATGGCAAAGTACTTGTTGTGCCACGAATTAACGGAGATCAGTTGCAATGGGTGCAGTGGAGTGGCGATCAAAACTCTCTGACGTTAAAGAAGAAAATCTTAGAACCTAGCGGTGATGCGTACGCCGATGTCTCAGATATCCAAGTAATTGTTGTGCCGGCACTTCGAATCGACCGGAGTGGGTATCGACTTGGACAAGGCGGTGGCTATTACGACCGCGCACTGCCACAACTGAGTGCTTGGTCTATCGGACTTATTCATCCTGATGAGATTTCTAGTGAAGACTTGCCCCGAGAAGATTGGGATATTCCGCTACACGCAGCAGCAACACCAAATCTAGTAATTAGATTTCAAAAATAATTAAGGAAGATTGCGCGCAATAACAATTCGCTGAATCTGATTCGTGCCCTCATAAATCTGAGTCAACTTAGCATCTCGCATCATGCGCTCAACTGGATAATCTGAGACATAGCCGTAACCACCCAAAATTTGCACAGCATCAGTAGTTACCTTCATGGCCACATCAGTTGCATAAGTCTTACTCGCCGCTGAGAAGAATCGTAAATCTTTATCCTCGCGTTCACTCTTGGCAGCTGCTGCATAGGTCAATTGACGAGCTGATTCGATACTAATTGCCATATCTGCCAACATAAATTGCACACCCTGGAAATCAAAAATCTCTTTGCCAAATTGCTTACGTTCATGTGAATACTTCTTCGCAGCATCAAAGGCACCTTGTGCAATACCCAAGGCTTGTGCGGCGATGGTGATGCGAGTGTGATCCAGAGTATCCATCGCTAATGAAAAACCTTTTCCTACTTCACTGATTCGGCGGTCATCGCCAATTTCTACATTATCGAAGTAGACCTCACGTGTAGGAGATCCTCTAAAGCCCATCTTCTTTTCAGGTGCACCAAAAGAGACTCCGGCATCAGATTTTTCAAGGACGAATGCAGTAATTCCTTTAGAACCTAGAGAAGCATCTGTTTGAGCGATAACGGTGTAGAACTCTGATTCACCTGCATTAGATATCCACTTCTTACTTCCATTAATTACCCAGCCATCGCCTTTTCGCTCTGCCTTAGTTTTCAATGCAGAAGCATCTGATCCTGCCTCTGATTCAGAGAGGCAGTATGAAAATCCTTTACCTTTCGCAAGCGGACGTAGCCATCGCTCTTTCTGTTCTTTATTTCCACCAAGAATAAGTGGCAGAGATCCAAGTTTATTGACGGCGGGAATAAGTGATGAGGAAGCACATACTCGTGCGACTTCTTCAATGATGATGCATGTTGCAAGTGCATCTGCGCCATCGCCACCAAATTCGGTTGGTACATGCGCAGCGAATAAGCCTGCTTTCACAAGTGCGTCATGTGCCTCTTGCGGATATCTATGGTCCTCATCAACATCGTGCGCAAATGGAGCAATCTCTTTATCTGATAACGAACGCAAACTATCGCGAAGCTCAATATATTCAGGCGGAAGGGTGAATACGTTTTCCAGACTCATTACTTTCCTGCTCTTTCATCGCGACGTTGCAATTTTGATAGATAATTATTGTATTGCGCTAATTCATCAGGTTCGCCCATGGCAGCCATGCGCGCTTCATTACGATCGATGCGTTTAGCTTCACGCGAATCATCACGCATCCATTGAATAAAGGTGGCGGTAAGCGCCAAGATGATTGGGATCTCGCCCATACTCCAGGCGATAGAGCCCGCCAAATGTTGGTCTGCCAGTAAATCGGTGAGCCATGGCGTTTTCAGCGATCCGTAATATCCGCCATCTATCATCGTTGTAGTTGCAAGAAGTGAAATTGCAAAGAATGCGTGAATGCTCATCGCAGCAAAGAGCATCACGATTCGCACAAGATGCGGAACCTTCTTTGGATTGGGATCAATTCCAATAATGACATGGAAGAAGAGAAAGCCTGAAAGTAAGAAATGGATATTCATAAAGAGATGCCCTGCATGGCTTTGCATTAAATACCCAAATAGGTTTGTTGAATATAAAGCAAAGAGTGAGCCATCAAAGATTGCCAGCGCTACAAGCGGGTTAGTGAGTATCGATGCATATCTCGAGTGAAGTGCGGCAAGTAATATTCCACGAACGCCGCGCTCTTCGGGCGTTCGTCCTTGAGGCAATGTGCGAAGCGCCAAAGTAATTGGTGCTCCTAAGACAAGACCAATTGGTGCAAGCATTCCAAGAATCATGTGCGCAATCATGTGATATTGAAATGAGAAGAGTGCGTAGACGCCAAGTCCGCCGCTTGTTGCTAAATCAATCGCGGCAATTCCAATTGCAAATGCAATTGTGCGACCAACAGGCCATGAATCTCCACGCTTCTTAAGTATTGAAACGCCTTTTATATACAGTGCAACAAATGTAATGAGCAGGGCAATCATGAGCGCGTCAGGATCATAAATAGTCAGTATGCGCGCAAATGTTGGCGCACCTGGTGTTGGAAAACCTGCAACTGCCAGTGCCGGGCTGAATGCAACCTCTTTACCTGCAGGAGGTTTTGTATTGGAAAGCCAACTTCCAAGCACAACTGCAAAAGACATAATCAGCGCTTCTATGACGATGATTCTTGAAAGCAAAGCCCAGCCAGTTTTTTCACGTTTTACTAATTCACGACGGTTGATACAACCAATACCAATTAAGACAGCGGTGAGAAGTGCTTTGATAATTACTATCCGCGCATATGAAGTTGACCAGGCAGATGAGAAATTTAAACGTGCCCAAGCATTTGCAATTCCACTTATGACAACTGCAATTGCTGCCCATAACGCAAGTTGGCTAAAGCGCGGCAGTGATACCTGTCGATCCTCCTCTTTCATAAGCGCTATCGCAATGACTCCACCTACCCATAGGGCTAGCGCAATAACGTGAACCACTAAAGAGCCAATTGCTAAAGAGTGTGAACCTGAAGATGCTGAATGGCTTTGGAATATCGGGGCTACGAGACCAAGCAGGGCGATGCCAAGAAAGACCACTGATTGCAAAGTGCTCTGCAAATATATGATAGCTACAGCTACTGCAAGTGCGGCTAGAAATTGAATAAAGAGAAATTTACCTAAATCAACTTGGGTGATAAATGAACGAAGAGTTGTGGCATCAAAGGCTGGACCGATACTAGTTCCAAGGATATTTGCCAATGTAATGATGATTTCCATAAAGCTAGCAAGAACCCAAATAACACCACAAACAGTTCCAATAGAACGTAATTCGTCTGAAGACTTTGCGAGTTTGCCATCTCTATCTACCAGCAGGAATGCGAATGCAAGTAAAACGCCTACGACGGCGAAGCTCGAGAAAATCAGTATCGATTTATTAAATGTTCCAAGTGCGCTTACCAAAGGATTAATCGAAGTCAGATTTCCTGACAGTAAATTCATCGCTCTCGATATAACTTTCTAGCATATGCAGCTAGCGCGATTGTGACGATAAGGGCAGACAGTAAGAGTCCAAGAACAAAGATTGTTGTGCCTGCATTATTTCCTGATGGTGCCGGTGTCTTTGAAGGTTGCGCAGGAGCAGTTGCAATAACTGTTGGTTCTGCATACGTAAAAGTAAATTTTCCAACGAGCGGAACATCGTTCTCTGCGAGTAAAGAATAATTGACAGTATAAATTCCAGTTTTAACAAGTGGCTTCAATCCAATGACTGCATTAGCGCCATCAATTGTGAGAGCCCCATCATCTACACGAGCACCCGTCGGATCGGTGACTGTCACCTCATTGCCAGCATCCATCAGTGCAAGTTCAGTTGTTACCGTGACAGCACTTGGTGCGCTTTGCAGAGTTACACCTGAAACCGGCGTCGTCGAAACAAGAGTATTTGCAAATGTTGGAGCTACGCTGAAAAGAGTGGTCCATAGAATGAAAGTGATTGCAGCAACTCTCTTCATTTTCCAAGACTCCTTTGCGCTCGTTGCCCCTGTGGATTCGCGCCTATCGTCTCACTTCTTTAGACTTAGGCATAGATACCCCGATTGAGAAAGGTCTCACATTGCCTACATATCAATACCAATGCAACGCTTGCGACCATGCTTTCGAGGCTTTTCAATCATTTTCAGAGAATCCACTTACCGAATGCCCACAATGCAAAGGTGAAGTTCGAAAGGTTTACTCAACTGTCGGAGTTGTTTTTAAAGGATCAGGATTTTATAAGACTGATTCAGTTGCAAAGCCAGCAGCAACTTCTGAATAGTTTTTAATCGTGATGGGGGGGCTTATCCCCTTTTATTTCTTCTTCTCGGCGACGATCTTCATTCGAATCTTCACGAGGGTCTCGTTCATCCTCAGTTGTAGCCGGGAACACATCGCTCATGCGTGAAACTCCCTAATTCTGATTCGGAAACCAATAACTCCATCCTACATACTTAGCCCTATGTTCGAGAAACTTGGTCAACTTATGTATCGACGTCGCAAAGCGGCGGTAATACTTTTTGTAGTGGGAATTCTCGCTGCAGGTGGAATCGGATCGGCAGTATTTACTCGCCTTGATTCTGGTGGGTATTCAAATCCAAAGAGTGACTCTTACAAGGTCTACAACTATCTGCATGACACCCTTAAACAATCTGAACCCACCGTAGTAATTGTTGTTGATGCAGGTGGCTTACCTGTCACAGATCCTGTCGTCACCCAAAAGGCTCTAGCACTTGAGGCAAAGATTTCACAGGAACCAACCGTCACTAAAGTGATGTCGTACTGGAGCGCGGGGCAACCAGATTCCTTTAAATCAACCGATGGAAAAGCTGCCTACATCTTGGTCTATGGAAAAGGTGAAGCATTTTCACCTGGAAGCCAGAAGATGGGTGATTACTTCCAAAGGAATTATGATGGAAAAATTGATGGTCTAACTCTCTACGCCGGAGGCGCGGGAGTTGTCGGAAATGCAATTACCCAGAAGATTTCCAAGGATTTAAGTATCTCTGAGGCAATCTCAATTCCGCTTACTTTCATCTTGCTGGCATTTGTCTTTGGAGCACTCGCTGCTTCTGCAATGCCGCTAGTAGTAGGTATTGCTGCAATTCTTGGCGCATTCTTTATCTTGTATCTCATTTCACTATTCACAACGGTCAGCATCTACGCACTCAACCTCACAACAGGCATGGGTCTCGGACTTGGAATTGATTATGCACTTCTTATCGTTAATCGTTTCCGTGAAGAGTTACACCACGGGAAAAACGTAGAAGATTCAATCATTACAACTCTGAAAACTGCTGGCAAGACTGTCTTCTATTCTGGATTGACAGTCTTTGTCACTTTGCTTTCACTTACCTTCTTCCCTCTGCCATTCCTTAAATCATTTGGATATGCCGGAGTTTCAGTTGTTTCACTTGCAGTGATTGGCGCTCTCTTTGGCTTACCACCAATTCTTGCCCTCGTAGGATCTAAAGTTGATAAGGGCGTGATTCGTAAATCTGCGATTACTCCAAAAGAAGATGGTCGTTGGGCAAAAACTGCGCGAATGGTTATGAGGCGCCCAGTTGCCGTTGTTCTTCTTGCCTTGATTGTTCTGGGGCTATTTGCTGCACCACTTAAAAATATTTCATTCTCGCAAGGTGATTCACGAATGCTTCCTGCAAGTAATCCAGCTGCGATTGCAACTGCTGTGCAAGCAGCACGATTCACAGGTCAAACAGGAACACCAGTGGAAATCATCATCATGGATGGTGCTGGAAAAGATTCTGAGATTGCGGCATATGCCGCAGAAGTTGCAAAGGTGGATGGGATTGCAGCAGTCACTCCTGCGCAAACAATCGGCCAAGACGTTCGCTTGGTCGCTTATGAATCAATGCTTCCACGAACACCTGAAGCGCAGAAAATGATTCATGACATCAGAGACATTTCATCACCGGCTGGAACACTTGTTGGTGGTGTTGCGGCTGACTACACAGATTCACAAGATGGCATTTCTTCAACGCTGCCATGGGCGCTGGCTTGGATTGGCATAAGCGTTCTTATCTTGATCTTTGTTTTTACCGGTTCAATCATCTTGCCGATTAAGGCAGTTCTCCTTAACTTCTTATCACTAGCAGCAACTATGGGAGTTCTTACGTGGGTATTCATCGACGGACACTTGCAGTGGCTGGTTGGTTCATTCACTCTCACTGGTTCACTTGATACATCAATTGTCATTTTGATTTCAGTTGTCGTCTTTGGTCTTTCAATGGACTACGAACTCTTCTTGCTCTCACGTATTCGCGAAGAGCATATGGCAGGAAAGTCGAATATCGAATCTGTTGCTACTGGTTTACAGCGCTCTGCTCGAATCATTACTGCAGCGGCCGTATTACTTGCAGTCGTCTTCGCTGCATTTATCACCAGTGGTGTTACATCTATTAAATCAATGGGATTTGGTGTGGCACTTGCTGTTATTTTGGATGCGACAATCGTTCGAGCCCTTTTAGTTCCCGCACTCATGCGTCTCTTCGGAGAACGTAACTGGTGGGCACCTAAGTGGATGCAACGATTTACGATTACCCACTAGTTACCTTTACCCTTGAGGCATGGATCTCATAGCTTCGCTGCAATGCGCAGATCAGCCGGGAATCGTTCACGCGATGACCACCGCTGTTCTGAGCTGCGATGGAAATATCATTGAGAATCAGCAATTCACTGACGCCACAACCAATACCTTTGTGATGCGCACTCGATTTGAAACTCCACAAGGTTTAGATGCTGCGAGGAAGAGTCTGAGTGACGGGCTTGGAAAGTTCTCCCCATCTCTACATATTCGCCTAACGCAAGAGAAGCCTCGTGCAATGGTTCTTGTCACCAAAGAGAGTCACTGTCTTCGCGATTTGTTGTATCTACTTGAACTCGGCGAACTTCCTATTGAAATTCCACTAGTGATTTCTAATCGCGAAGACCTTAAATCGCTAGTCGAATCACACGGAATTCCATTCTTGTATCTACCGGTGACCTCAGGGAGCAAGCCGCAACAAGAGAAGGTGATGCTTGCCAAGATTTCCGAATTAAAGATTGATTTCGTAGTTCTTGCTCGTTACATGCAGATTCTCTCCAAAGATTTCTGCGCAGCTATGCCAGGCAAAATCATTAATATCCACCATTCATTCTTGCCGGGATTTAAAGGTGCAAAGCCGTATCACCAAGCTCACGATCGTGGCGTGAAAATCATCGGCGCCACCGCTCACTTTGTCACAGCGGATTTAGATGAAGGTCCCATCATCGAACAAGATGTTGCACATGTAACCCACACAGCAACTCCTGAAGAGATGATTGCGCGGGGCCGTGATATCGAACGTCGCGTGCTTGCTCGCGCAGTAAAACTCTTTGCAGAAGATCGTATCTTTATCGTTGGCCATCGCACTGTAGTTTTCTCATAATGGACTTTGCCAAATGCTAGGTGGGATTAACAACGCACTCTTCTTTCAAAGTCTTGCTGGATACTTCGTTGTTGCACTCATTCTTATCCCAATCTTGATATGGGCATTTCCAACTAGTAAAAAGGTTAAGGATGAGCGCAAAATGATTCGCCAGATGCGTAAGGAAATAAAAGCAATCAAGAAAAAGTAATACTTTTTTCTGGTGTCCCCGGCGGGAGTTCAACCTGCGACCTACCGCTTAGGAGGCGGTGTTATCGAAGAGTTGTCCATGATGAGCAAGGACTAATTCTTGGCGAACCCAAGCGTGCCACGTACCTCTTCAAACATAGAATAGAAATCTGATAACTCAATCGAAGTTCCTTGTTTGAAAGCATCGGAGAAGTTCATGCCTCTTCCAAGAGCTGTGTATACATTCAGCATCTTCTCGACTCCAACTTGCGAAACCAAAAATTCTGTTCCAGCAAACCCGATTGCATAAGGGTCGGTAGCGCGGTTATTTGCTTTTATTTCACTCAGGGTCGACGTGCGATTAATCGAATCACCGTTTCGGTAACGATTGAGCATGGATGCGCGTCCCACGGTTACATAATCCGAATATCCAAGTGTCCCGGCAGCTTGTTCTCCAATAAACATTGCAGGACCTTCCCAGAACCAATTTGGAACATTACTTCCAGCGTCATTGGAAATTCGCCCGGCAAGTATTTCTTGGATTGCATGGAAGAACTCATGCCCCGGCGTCTGCGCCATTCCTGCCTTATCGTTCACCATCGCATTGCTTTTCTGTATTGCAGAAAAATTCCATGTATTTGAATAAGAGCCACCGAATGCTGGTGCTCCGGCATTGAATCCTCCCAATCGATCACGAACCTGATCTGCAGAATAACCCTCTTTTGCATATGTATCTTGAAGCCAGGTTGCATCAATTGCAATGACATCTACAAATGTGCGCGACATCTTTGGATAAGTGAAGTGTTGTGCGACAAAAGTTGCGCCACCTTGGACCCATGTAGCAAGTTGTTGGTCTACTCCAGGTTGTGCAACCACTTTCACTTCTTGGGAGCTACGAACAGTTGAAGTGTAATTCTTGAAATTATCTGTTGCTGCATTTATTACAGAATCTGCGGATTTAGTCAAGCCATATTTTTCCCAAAGCGAGGCAAAAGTTTTTTCTGGAGTTGCGGTTGCGGAAGGAGTCGCGGAAGGAGTTGCCGAGGGCGATGGGGTGGCGGAAACTGATGGAGATGGAGATGGAGATGGAATACCGGTTTTCTTTACTCCACTGCTCCAAAGAAGTTTTTTCCCACTCTTGATGCACGTGAACTTGAAATCTCCGATATTTGTTGTCACGCCAGCTTTACTGCAGGTTGATCCTGCCTTAACCGCAGCAGAAGCTTGCACAGGTAATAAGCCAAGAATTATTACTGCAGTCACTGCAATTGGTTTACGCATTTAAGCAAGGTATCACAGTTAAACAAGTGTCCCCGGCGGGAGTTGAACCTGCGACCTACCGCTTAGGAGGCGGTTGCTCTATCCACTGAGCTACGGGGACGTGGGTACTTCAACAGTGAAGTTACTTGGCAAAGGTTATCGGTAGAGATAGCCTTCTATTAACGCGCTTATGCGAAGCGTGCGAAATAAAGAATGAAAGGCCACCCATGAAAGCGCTCGTTATCGGCGCAGGCGGAGTTGGCAGTGCAATCGTAAATATCGCATCCCGTAGACCATTTATTACATCGATGGTCGTTGCCGATCGCAGTCTGTCACGCGCACAAGCAGCCGTAGCCAAGGTCAATGACCCACGATTTTCTGCGCAGGAGGTGGATGCCTCTGATGTGAACGATATTCGCACTCTCATTCGTAAAGCTGCTCCCGATATTGTCGTCAACGCGGTAGATCCGCGTTTTGTCATGCCCATCTTTTTAGCGTGCGAAGAAGAGAAAGTTAATTACATGGATATGGCGATGTCCTTATCTATCGCACATCCTGATGATCCTTGTAATAAGCCAGGAATCAAATTAGGTGATGAGCAATTCGCTCGCGCAGATACATGGTCAAAGAATGGCAACTTTGCTGTTGTCGGCATGGGTATCGAGCCAGGGATGAGTGATGTCTTTGCGCGATATGCCGAAGATGAACTCTTCTCTCGTATTGATTACTTAGCGGTGATGGACGGTTCCAATCTGACGGTTGATGGCTATGACTTTGCACCATCTTTTTCTATCTGGACAACAATTGAGGAGTGTCTGAATCCCCCGCTGATTTGGAACGCCGATCGCGGTTGGTATACAACAGAGCCCTTTAGCGAACTTGAGACTTACGACTTCCCAGATGGCATTGGCCCTGTTGAATGTGTCAACGTTGAACATGAAGAAGCTGTGCTGATTCCTATGAAGGTCAAGGCGAAAGAAGTTCGTTTTAAATATGGGCTGGGTGCGCAATTCATTGAAACTCTCAAAACTATTCATACACTTGGGCTAGATAAGAAAGAGAAGGTCTCGGTTCAAGGAGTGGAAGTTTCACCTCGCGACTTACTGGCTTCATTACTTCCAGATCCTGCAACTCTTGGCGACAAGATGCACGGTAAAACCTGTGCTGGCACTTTAGTTAAGGGGCTCGACAAAGACGGTAAACCAAAGGCTGTCTATATCTATAACGTTGTTGATAATGAATGGTCGATGAAGAACTATGGCAATCAAGCAGTTGTTTGGCAGACAGCTATCAACCCATTGATTGCAATGGAACTTATTGATAACGGATCATGGAAACCAGCGGGAATTTCAGGTCCTGAGTGGTTCCCAGCGCAACCTTTCCTTGATTTAATTGCTGAGTACGGTTCTTCATGGCATATCCGCGAAGAAGAACCCAAGGGAATCGTGGCATAGATGGCGCAATGGGCTCTGGTAACTGGTGCAACTTCCGGAATCGGTGAGAGTTTTACTCG
>Ga0209084_1000484_pt1 | contig 37393 bp, 34 predicted proteins | sample C_130820_MF_Meta_FD_187309 | JGI IMG/M metagenome (GOLD analysis project Ga0209084, IMG submission 187309) | Freshwater microbial communities from Lake Croche, Canada to study carbon cycling - C_130820_MF_MetaG (SPAdes) (version 2) | ecosystem: Environmental > Aquatic > Freshwater > Lake... | reverse complement strand
ATCGTTGCGTGGTTCTCCCAAGCTTCTGGGATCATCATCAAGACGCCATGTGGAAGGGATCGGCCGCCCAAATAGAGAAGTTCTAGAACTTCATCGAACGAGGCTGAGTCACTGCTCTCATTGTTAACAATTGGGAACAAGCGCTTTAAATCACCTGGGATAACGTCAGATGCCAAAAGTGATTCTCGGGCACGCATCCAATTTCGATTTCCGCGAACTGTATTGATCTCGCCATTGTGGGCGATATAGCGATAAGGGTGTGCGAGTGGCCAAGAAGGAAAAGTGTTAGTAGAAAACCTAGAGTGAACAAGTGCTAGTGGCGAAACTGTTCGTGGATCTGAAAGGTCGGGGAAAAATTCTTCAAGTTGACCCGTAGTGAGCATGCCCTTGTAGACGATTGTGCGCGAAGAAAGTGATGGAACGTAGATTGGAAAAGCATGTTCAATCCGCTTGCGAAAGCAGAAAGCGAGGCGATCTAATTCAAGATCGGCTTCACCATTCTTTCCGGCGAGAAATATTTGTTCAAAGTTCGGCATGACCGAGAGTGCAGTTTTGCCAAGGGACGTGGAATTAATTGGAACTGTACGCCAGCCCAAAATCTCCAAGCCCTCCTCATTAGCGATTTTTGCAAGTGCGCCTCGATCATCAAATGATTTATCAATGAAAATTATTCCAGTTGCGTACTTACTGGATTCTGGAATGTTGAAATCAACAACCGCACGATAAAACTCATCTGGGATTCGGATTAAAATTCCAGCGCCATCGCCGCTATCAGGTTCAGCGCCTGTTGCACCGCGGTGTTCCATATTACGAAGCGCAGTGAGTGCTTGTGAAACTATTTCATGAGTGGCTTTTTTAGTTAAAGTTGCGACCATGGCAACGCCACAAGCATCGCGCTCATTTTGTGGGTCATAAAGACCCTGCGCAGATGGGAAAGAAGAAAATAGTGTCACGAAGGCTCCTGATAAACGCCTCGGGACAACAATGGCCCAACGCCGAATTACTGCTACTTAGTTTCCTAGGTACTGCAGGGAATTCCTAAGTGTCGGGAAAGAATAGCGCAGAGTCGAGCTCTCGGCCAGAAATATTCGACGCTTTAGATCCCGCTCATATGTACGAGTGAGCCAATTCCTGAGGTAATCAGCATTCCCAAGGCGCCGCCAATCAAAATCCGTACTGTGGTCTTTACATAGGGTGATCCGGCAAGCCTGGCGCTGATGATTCCTGTTGCAACTAGCCCAACGACTGTAAAGGCGACGATACTGAAAACCTTTGTGCCCAGAGTAGGTGCCAGCGCGCCAAGGAAAGGAATTAATCCACCGAGAGTGAAGCTAACTGCCGAAGCTATCGCCGCTTGGACCGGCCGAGCTTTGGTGTGTTCGAATTGCCCAAGTTCATCTCGAAGGTGTGCTTCGAGTGCATCTTTTTCCGTCATAACTTTTGCAACCTGTGTTGCGAGATCGCGATCAAGACCACGTTGCACATAAATGTGGACCAGCTCTTCAAACTCGCCATCTGGGTCGATGCGCAAATGTTCCATTTCAATCTGCCGATCCGCTTCTTCAATATCATTTTGGGAGCGAACAGAAATATATTCACCGACCGCCATAGACATGGCACCTGCTGCAATTCCGGCCGCGCCAGCGGTGATCAAGAAGCCTTCAGCATTTGCTGCGGCGATTCCAGTCATTAAACTTGCAGTTGAAACTAAACCATCATTCGCACCGAGAACGGCAGCGCGCAACCAACCCGCTTTATGAATTTTATGGTCAACGTTGCGAGCAAATACATCCTCCAGTGCCATGGCTTTAGCCTACCTCTTGGGTGTGGCCGTAGTGCCCATTTGCCCTTCGTGGCCAAAATAATCGTGCACTAGCAAGTACAAAACCAAGACCGCTTACCCATACATTAACTCGTAGTCCAAATATCAGGTGAGCCGTATCAATTCGTAGTAGCTCAATCCAGATTCGCCCAAAACAATAAAAGGCGATGTAGGCAATGAAGAGATCACCTGAAGCTCGACCTCGAAGGAATTCTCGGAGGAATTTAGAATTGGAAATTAACGCAGCCCCAGCAAAGCACCAAAGTGCTTCATAAAGAAAGGTTGGATGAAAAGTTGAATAATTCTCATATCCAATTGGTCGCAGGTTCTGTGGAATTTCTAAACCCCAGAGCAACTTTGTTGGCTTTCCAAATAGTTCACCGTTAAACCAATTTCCAAATCGACCGATACCTTGAGCTACTAATAAGCCAGGTGCCAGTGCATCAGCAAAAACCCCAAAGCTCTGCGATTTATCGCCACGCTTAAAGACCAAGTATGCGACCAAAGTTCCAAGTGCAACAGCGCCCCAGATTCCAAGGCCACCTTGCCAAACCTTAACGGCGTCAAGCGGTGCACCACCGACGCCAAAATATCTATCGGGTGATGTGATCACGTGATAGAGCCGACCACCAATGATTCCAGCTGGAATTGCAAATAGTGCAACATCACTAATCTCACTTGGATTTCCACCACGGTCTTGGTAGCGCACCCTGCCAATAATGATCGCCGCCAATATTCCAAGCAAGATGCAGAGCGCATAATAATGGATTGTAAAAAATCCCAACTCCAATTTAGAGATAGCTGGAGTTGGGATGAAATATTTCATCAGAATAAGTAACTAGGTACGGTTACTTGACCCCACCAGCTGCCAGTACAGCCTGGAATGCGACTGGATCCATGTACTGAGTTTTGCGGTCAATCTCCTTGCCATTTACAAAGACCGTCGGAGTTGAATTTATATTTTTAGATGCGGCATCCACTTCAATATTTTTAGTCCAGCTCTGATAAGTTAAATTAGTTATACAGCTAGTGAACTTGCTTCCAGAAATTCCGCCGGCGCCACCCAGTTGAGTTAAGAAATCAGAGTTAATTTTCCCAGAGTTCTCGGTTGGCGATTGGTTCTGGTAAAGCAACGTGTGATACGCCAAGAATTTTCCTTGGTCATTTGCGCACGCCGCGGCGTTAGCGGCTAAGACCGATTCTTGCCCAATAAATGACATGGGGTGGAACACAACCTTGGCCTTGCCTGCCGCTACTACTTGGTTGATGTAAGTGCTATTGATCGCCTCAAAGCGTTGACAGACCGGACATTGGAAGTCTTCCCAGATATCAATAACTGGTTTTGCGGTTGGGTTAAAGACAATGCCATAGCCGTCGGCTTTACTTACCGTGGCGGGCAATTTCAATACGGATTTAGAATGATTACTTATGAGTGTGAATCCGATACCAACAATTACAACAAATGCAACCATCCCAATTACGGTTGAACGCAGCCCTTTATCCGGCTTACCGCTGTTACTTGTTGCCATCATTCTCCTCTGTTACGAATTTATCTAACCCTAACTTACCTTGTGGAAAGCGATACAAGAATCCTGCCAGCACTACTAAGCCGATGTCACGCACAATTTCTGTGAAATAGGTTAAAGCATGCACCTTGCCATCTTCGGTTACTCCGCCATTACCAAAACAGCCACAGTTGATCGCAAGTCCTCTGGCCCAAGCTTGACCGATAGCGATGATAAACATGGTCATCAAAATTCCGCCAGCAAGGGCACTTTTCTTGAGGGCAATACCGAGAATTATTAAGAGTGCGATTCCGATTTCAAGCCAAGGCAGGCTGTAGCCCAAAATATTTGCTAGCGTGACTGGCAACATTTTGTAAACGCGAACTGATGCTGCTGCCTCAGATGGATTCTTAATTTTCAAAAGTCCAGCAGCAAGCAACGTTCCTCCTAAAATTAATCGGGCAATAAAGGTCAGCCAAGGTTGTAACTTCTTCACCGACGAACGCCCGCTGACAATTCCCGGGCCAATTTTTCAACACGTTCAAGTCCTTCACCCATGCTCGAACTTTCCTGAAGTTGGCGGATGAAGGCAGATCCCACAATAACCCCATCGGCATAACCAGCAACTTCATGCGCTTGGTCTCGAGTTGATACTCCCAGTCCAACTGAAACTGGAGTATCGGTCGTTTTCTTAACTCTCTCAACAAGTGATTTGGCATTACCCGAAACAGAATTCCGTGTCCCAGTAACTCCCATCAAACTTGCGGCATAAACAAATCCAGAACACTCGGTGGCAACTTTTGGTAATCGCTCTTCGGAAGAGCTTGGGGCAACAACATAAATTCGATTGATATCAGCGGCGGCACACGCGGACTTCCAGCCCGCTGATTCTTCAATTGTTAGATCCGGGGTGATTACTCCAGAGCCACCACGTTTCACAATTTCATTCGCAAACGCTTCGACGCCATAACGCTCAATCGGGTTCCAGTAAGTCATAACTACTGCCGGAACTCCCATAGCAACGGTGGCTTCCAAAATGTCAAAGACATCGTTAGCGCCAGTTCCATTTGAAAGTGCGAGCTCAGAGGCTGCTTGAATAACCGGTCCATCCATTACTGGATCGCTATATGGGTAACCAATTTCCACCGCATCTACCCCACCAGCAACCATCGCTTTAATTGCCATGATGCACTCTTCTTTTGTTGGAAAACCAGCAGGCATGTAACCAATAAGTGCTGCGCGATTTTCACTCTTTGTCTTGATAAAGAGTTCAGATAGTTGCGTCATTAGAGCGGAATTCCAAAGTAATCCGCTGCAGTTTGCACATCTTTATCGCCGCGCCCCGAGAGGTTAATTAACAGATGAGCGCTGGGCCCTAACTCGCGACCCACAATCATCGCGCCCGCAAGCGCATGTGCAGTTTCAATGGCAGGAATAATTCCCTCAGTTTTACAGAGCAGTGAAAAAGCTTCCATCGCTTGGGCATCTGTTATTGGACGATATTCGGCACGGCCAATATCACTTAAGAATGCGTGCTCTGGTCCAACACCGGGATAATCCAAACCTGCTGAAATCGAATGTGACTCAACTGTTTGACCATTAGCATCTTGTAAAACATAAGAACGCGTTCCATGAAGTACACCAGGTGTTCCGCCAGAAATAGTTGCAGCATGCCGGCCAGTTGAAACACCATCGCCACCAGCTTCTAAGCCAATTAAGCGAACGCTCGTATCATCGATAAATGGATGGAAAATTCCAATTGCATTTGAACCGCCACCGACGCAAGCCAAGACCGCATCCGGAAGCCTGCCGGTTAATTCCAACATTTGTTCGCGTGATTCAACGCCAATAATTCGGTGGAAATCTCTAACCATCGTTGGAAATGGGTGCGGTCCGGCAACTGTGCCCAGAAGGTAGTGTGTGGTTGCAACGTTTGTTACCCAGTCGCGCATCGCCTCATTAATTGCATCTTTCAAAGTTTTAGAACCTTGGGTGACTGGTACTACCTCTGCGCCTAGCAACTTCATTCGAGCGACATTTAGCGATTGGCGCTTGGTATCTTCCTCACCCATATAAACAACGCATTCAAGACCCATAAGGGCTGCTGCAGTGGCAGATGCGACACCATGTTGACCAGCGCCCGTTTCTGCGATTATTCGTCTCTTGCCCATCCGCTTTGTTAGAAGCGCCTGGCCTAATACATTATTGATCTTGTGACTACCGGTGTGATTGAGGTCTTCACGTTTTAAAAATATTCTTGCATTGCCCGCGTGCTCAGCAAATCGTGGTGCTTCAGTCATGATGCTTGGTCTACCGGTATAGGTCTTGTGCAGCTCACTTAAAGTTTTTTGAAATTCCGGATCGCTTTTTGCAGACTCATGCGCCACGGTCAATTCATCTAACGCTCCAATTAACGCTTCTGGAACGAAGCGCCCGCCATATGGACCAAAATGTCCAACTAGATCTTCAATCATCTGCCAATACTACCGATACCTAACGGCCTAGGAGATTCGAAATTCCAGCGAGCGGATCTCCTGCCTTAACCAAGGTTTCCCCCACCAAAATTGCGTTGCCTCCAAGCGCCGCAATCGCTTCAACATCTGCTCTTGAAGAAATGCCAGATTCGGCTACTCGGATAACTCCATTTGGGATCAATGGGAGGAGCCGGTTAAAAGCGCTTGGATCAACCTCTAACGTTTTAAGATTTCGTGAATTGATACCAATTATCTTTGCCCCAATTTTTATCGCCCGCTCCAGCTCTTGCTCATCATGAACTTCGATCAGTGAATTCATTCTCATCTCAGCAGTCATTTGATAAAAATCTCGTAGCTGTGAATCTGATAGCGCTGCGACAATCAAGAGTTGCAAATCGGCGCCGATCGCACGTGATTCAATTACCTGATATTCCGTGACTATAAAATCCTTGCGCAAAAGCGGCAGGTCCACCGCTTTTCGTACAAGTTCAAAATCTTCGATCGAACCCTTAAAACGACGCTCTTCGGTAAGAACGCTTATAACACTCGCTCCACCTTGGGCATATTGAGTGGCAAGTTTTGCTGGATCCGCAATATCGGCCAAGGCACCTTTACTTGGTGACGCCCGCTTGATCTCGGCAATTAAATTAATCCCAAGTTTTGAAAGTGCGGCCCGAGCATCTCTTACTTTAGGTGCTTGCTCAACTTGCTCGGCCAACAATGCAGCACTTACCCGCCTGGCTGTGACATCTTCTTTAACGCCTTCTATTATCGAGTCAAGGATTGTGCTCATTGCGTCGGATCAACTCCATCATTTAGTGCGCTCCAGGGCGTTGTTGGATGTCGATCATATTTTTTGGAGAGCCCCTTGCGAGCCATCCGAAATAGTAGATATCCACTTGCCAAAACAACTAACAAGAGAATCACAAGAATCTTCATTTTGAACTCAAAGTATTTGCAGTTGCTACGGCGCCCAAAACAGCAGCAGCCTTATTTAGACACTCTTGATTTTCCTGAGCTGGATCAGAGTCGGCCACAATCCCAGCGCCTGCTTGAATATAGGCAACCCCATCTTTAATCACGGCTGTTCGAATCGCAATACAGGTATCTATATTCCCGGTGAAATCCAGATAGCCAATTGTTCCACCGTAGATTCCTCTGCGCGTCGGTTCTAATTTTTCAATTATCTCCATCGCTCTTGGCTTTGGCGCGCCAGATAAAGTTCCGGCCGGAAAGACTGCAAAGAGCGCATCCACTGCCGTTTTAGCTTTCGCCAACTTTCCAATAACTGTTGAAACAATATGCATAACATGCGAATAGCGTTCGATATGCATGAACTCAATAACTTCGACCGACCCAGATTCACAAACTCGACCGAGATCATTGCGACCGAGGTCCACCAGCATTAGATGTTCCGCACGCTCCTTAGGATCGGCAAGCAGTTCTTCACCGAGTGCGATATCTATTTCCGGATCGGATGATCTGCGTCTAGTCCCTGCAATTGGATGTATCATCACTTCGCGGTCCGTTACTTTAACGAGTGCTTCCGGACTGGAGCCAACAACATCAAGGCCATTGCTAAATCGAAGCAAGTACATGTAAGGACTTGGGTTATGTAGGCGAAGCGTTCGATAAATATCAAGAGATTCCGCTTTTGCGGGCAGCGAAAAGCGCTGCGAGAGTACAACTTGGAAAGCTTCGCCAGATTTAATTTCTTCCTTAATTTTATCTACGTTTACTCGGTAATCGTTGTCAGTAGTATTTCGTTCAAAAACTGGTTTAACAGGTTCAATCAAATCAGAGATAAACGCCTCAGTAGGTCTTGCTAAATCCTCCGCCATTTTTTCAATTCGAAGCCGCGCGGCTTCATAGGCTTCTTCTACCCGATCGTTACTTCCATCCCAATTTATTGCATTAGCGATCAGAGTGACCGTACCTTCTTGATGATCATAAACTGCAAGGTCTCCAGTGAGCATAAAACCTATTTCAGGTATATCTACGTCACGCGCTGCTTGGTTTGGTAGTTTTTCAAGTCTCCGAACCGCGTCATAGCCCATGTAACCGACTAGACCACCAGTCAGTGGTGGCAGTCCTGGTAATTTAGGTGACTTCAGATGTGCGGCGCTAAGTGAAAGTGCTTTGAGTGGATCAATTCCAGATGGCGCTCCTGCGGGCTGGACACCTTCCCAGATTGCAACGCCATTTTTCTCAGTAAGGGTTGCTTGGCTATTAACACCGATGAAAGAGTAGCGTGACCAAACCCCGCCATGCTCCGCAGATTCAAGCAGAAAAGTTCCTACTCGATTGCCAGCAAGCTTGCGATAGAGCGTTAATGGTGTTTCGCTATCAGCAAGAAATTTTTTCCAAACCGGAATCACATTATGATTTTTAGCTATCTCTTGAAACTCGCCGAGCGTCATTCCCATACTTAAGCCAACTTTATTTCTCGGTGAAAGCAAGAGCGATCACCCGTATGACAGGCCGCCCCGATTTGCTCAACTTTCAGCAAAAGAGCATCGGCATCACAATCAAATGAAATTGATTTTACGTTTTGAAAATGTCCGGAGGTTTCACCTTTAACCCAAAGTGCGCCTCTACTGCGACTCCAGTACGTGGCTTGCTTGTTCTTTATGGTTAATTCTAAGGATTCCCGCGACATCCATGCCATCATTAAAACTTCGCCATTAGCTTCATCCTGTGCGATAGCCGCTACGAGATCACCGCGAGTAAATACTTCGCCAAGATCAGCGGGTAAGGCGGATTCAAAACTCATGGCGCTATTCTCCCCTATCCGCCCCTAAGCGCGCACCGGAAATCCCCGCGCAGCCAGGTCGGACTTCACATCAGCTATTGAGATTTCACCAAAATGAAAGACACTTGCCGCCAAAACTGCGTCGGCCCCTGCGGTGATCGCATCACCAAAGTCGCTTATTTTTCCAGCGCCACCACTTGCGATAACTGGCACGCCAGAGATTGCACGAACAGCCTTAATCATTTCGATATCAAAACCATTTTTTGTTCCATCTGCATCCATCGAGTTCAACAAAATTTCACCCACACCTCTTGCGATCGCCGAGGCGACCCATTCCAGCGCATCTAGACCAGCGCTTTCCTGGCCCCCGTGAGTTGTAACTTCAAAACCAGACTTTGTCCCAGCTCTTCGAGCATCAACAGAGAGAACGAGGACTTGGTTGCCAAAACGATCTGAGATTTCATTTATCAAATCGGGTCGCAAGATTGCCGCAGTATTTATTGAAACCTTATCTGCGCCTGCTCGGAGTAGGTCATTCACATCAGATGCGGTACGAATTCCACCGCCCACAGTTAGCGGAATAAATACTTGCTCCGCGGTAAGACTGACAATATCTAACGTGGTTTTGCGCTCTTCGGTACTTGCCGAAATATCTAGGAAAGTTAGCTCATCAGCTCCCTCTTGGTCATAACGTTTTGCCAGGTCAACTGGGTCGCCGGCATCTTTCAAATTTAGAAAATTTACGCCCTTCACAACGCGGCCACCAGCCACATCGAGGCAAGGAATTATTCGTTTTGCCAGTGTCATGAGCTGGCAACTTCCAGCGCTTCTTCAAGTGAGAAAGCCCCGGCATAGAGCGCTTTACCTACGATCGCTCCCTCAACTCCAATACTTGTTAAAGCTCTGATGTCCCGCAAATCTTGCAGACTAGAAACTCCACCACTTGCTACGACAGGTTTTGAAGTTGCCGCACAAACTTCACGAAGCAGATTTAAATTTGGCCCCATCAAGGTTCCATCTTTAGCGACATCGGTGAGGATGTATCTCGCACAACCGTCGTCATCAAGTCGCTTAAGTGTTTCAAAAAGTTCGCCACCTTCACTGGTCCAACCGCGTGCAGCTAGTGTGTGGCCACGCACATCAAGACCAACTGCAATGCGATCCCCAAATTCTCTAATCACTTTTGAGGTCCAAATCGGATCTTCGAGTGCAGCAGTGCCTAAATTGACCCGCGCGCATCCAGTATCAAGGGCCAGTCGTAGCGACTTGTCATCGCGAATACCACCAGAAAGTTCAACCTTGATTGAAACACTGGCAATTACCTGCGCGAGTAAATCAGCATTACTTCCCAGGCCAAAGGCCGCATCTAAATCCACTAAGTGAATCCATTGCGCGCCAGCAGCAACAAATTCTTGGGCTACTTCAAGTGGCGCACCATAGGCGCTCTCCTTACTTAATTCGCCTTGAACAAGTCTTACGGCCCGGCCATCCTTTACATCAATTGCTGGAAGTAATTCCAGCTTCTTTAAAACTTCATTTGTCATAGCCCACCAACCCAATTCGCAATTAATTTAGCCCCGGCCGCACCACTCTTCTCTGGATGAAATTGCGTTACGGTGACGGCACCCAATTCGACGGCCGCAAGAAAATTTTCACCATAATTTGAGGTTGCATTTACTGCGCCAGCAACCGGAGTTTTGACGGCATAGGAATGTACAAAATAGAACGAAGAGTTTTCAACACCGGCAAAGAGTTTGGATTCATTGGATGTGCTTACTGAGTTCCAGCCGATATGTGGCAAAATGGGCGCCTTAATTAGCGAGACCTCCCCGGGCAATACCCCTAGACCAGCGGTGTTAATTTTTTCATCGCTCTTTTGAAAAAATATTTGCATTCCCACACAGATGCCAAATGTTGGTTTACCTAATTCCAAACGCCGCGAAACTATGTCATCTCCGCCAACTTCAAGAAGTTGTGCCATGCACGCCGCAAATGCCCCAACACCGGGTACTACTAATCCGGCAGCAGCGATACAGACCTCTGGGTCGCTGGTGACTACAACTTCTGGATGGGCGAGTTCGAATGCGCGCTGTGCCGACCGCAAATTTCCTGACCCGTAGTCAAGAATTGCTATCAAAGAACGCCCTTGGTCGATGGAATTCCAGTAACTCTGGCATCAATTGCGCAAGCATCTTTCAGCGCCCGAGCTACCGCTTTAAATTGTGCTTCAAATACGTGGTGTGCATTGCGTCCTTCCAGAACGCGAACGTGTAGCGCAATGCGCGCTTCAGCAACGATCGATTCCCAGATATGGCGACCGAGTGTCGTGTCGAAAGTCCCAATCAATTCAACTATCTCTGGCTGCCGGTGCACCAGATAGGGCCGGCCAGAGAGATCAACAGCGGCCTGTACCAAAACCTCATCTAGTGGAACCATTGCATCACCAAAACGTCGAATTCCCGCCTTATCTCCCAACGCTTCGCGAAGTGCTTGGCCGAAAGCGAGTGAGGTATCTTCAACTGTGTGGTGTGAATCAACATCAATGTCGCCAGTTGTCCTAACAGTTAAATCGAATCCAGCATGCTTACCTAGTTGCGAAAGCATGTGATCAAAGAACGGTACGCCAGTATTGATGTCGATAACACCGGTTCCATCCAAATTGATCTTCACATCAACTTCGGATTCCTTGGTCTTTCGATTTACATGTGCGCTTCTCATCTAGGCTCCTCTGTTAACTGATAAATCCAACCTGGGTAATTATGGCTTAAGTTTTGCTACGGCTGCTAAGAATTTACTGTTCTCATCAGGTGTCCCAACCGTGACCCGCAAGTATCCTGGAATTCCGATATCTCGAATTAACACCCCATCAGATAGCAACGCTTGCCAATTGGCGGATGCATCGCCGCCATGCGCGGTAAACCCGGAGAATGCAAGAAAATTTGCAGCACTTGGTAATACGTCAAAGCCCATCTCAGTTAGGGCTGATGAAATGCGGCTTCGCTCAGCTTTCAAAATCGCAACTTCACCCAAAAGTTCCGTAGCGTGCCCGATGGCAATTCGAGCAATCGCCTGGGTCATTGAGCTTAGGTGGTACGGAAGTCTGGTAACCAACATAGCCTCTGAGATCTCTTTTGCGCCTACGAGGTAACCAACTCGGGCGCCAGCGAAGGCAAAGGCCTTGCTCATAGTTCGAACGACAACAACGTTAGGAAACTTCGCAACCAATGTTACGGCTGAAAGTTCGTCGCTAAATTCCGCATATGCCTCATCGACAATCAATAATCCTTTGACGCCATGGGTGGCACTTGCCAATTCTTCAATCTCGGCAATAGTAAGTGATGTACCGGTTGGATTATTGGGCGTCGTTATAAATGTTAAACCAGGTTTAAATTCTGCGATTTTCACTAGCGCATCAGCAACGTTTAATGAGAAATCAGCGCCACGAATACCTTCGATCCACTTCGAACCAACTACCTTGGCAATGAGTGGATGCATGGAATAGGAAGGAACAAATCCCAGTACTCCTCGAGCTCCAAATGCCAACATCAAAGTCTGCAGTATTTCGTTTGATCCGTTTGCGGCCCAGATATTTTCTATTTGGAAATTACTTTGTGATTGAGCATTTATATAGCCAGCAAGAGCCGAGCGCAATTGAGTTGCGTCACGATCGGGATATCTATTGAGATTTGTCAGAACCTCCGGAAGTTGCTGCAACATACTTGTAACCAACCCGTCCGGAAGCGGAAATGGATTCTCATTAGTGTTGAGTGAAATAACGTCATTTATCTGCGGTGCGCCATAAGGCGACAGTCCAGTTAGATCCGCGCGGATCGGTAACCAATCTGGCCAACTCGCAGCCCTATTTTCCATCATTTTCCAACCGAGCACTCATCGCTTCACCATGCGCCGGCAAATCTTCTGCGATGGCAAGGGTAATTACATTTTCGGCAATGTCACGAAATGCAGCTTCGTTATATTCAATAAAACTCACACCTTTTAAGAATGTTTGCACAGAAAGCCCACTTGAGTGACAAGCACAACCTCCAGTCGGCAAAACGTGATTTGACCCTGCGGAATAATCTCCGAGTGAGACTGGCGTAAAGCGACCAAGGAAGACTGCACCCGCATTTCGAATTCGATCTGCCGCATATTTAGTATCAAGCACGACGAGTTCTAAATGTTCTGCGCCATAGGCATTAACAACATCGATACCTTGTTCCACGTTATCTACAAGAACAATTGCAGACTGTTGTCCCCCAAGAGCGGTCCGAATACGCTCACCATGCTTGGTTTTACTAACCCGCTGTTCTAGTTGTATTTCAACTTCATCAGCAAGTTCAATTGAATTTGTAACCAGCACGGCTGCCGCAATCACATCGTGCTCGGCTTGGCTTATCAAATCGGCCGCAACTTCTCCAGCGTTTGCGCTTTCATCGGCCAGTACCGCTACTTCCGTCGGTCCTGCCTCCGAATCAATGCCAATGATTCCACGCAGCGCGCGCTTTGCTGCTGCAACGTAAATATTTCCAGGCCCCGTAACTATGTTTACCGGTTCACAAACATCGCTCACTCCGTAGCCAAACATCGCAATGGCCTGGGCTCCGCCAATTGCATAAACCTCATCGATTCCAAGCAGCGCACACGTTGCCAAGATAGTTGGGTTAGGCAAGCCATCGTTATCTTTCTGTGGCGGTGAAGCAACTGCGATACTCGCAACGTTAGCTATTTGTGCCGGCACAACATTCATGATTACTGAACTGGGATAAACCGCGCGACCACCCGGTACATATAAGCCGACACGATCAACTGGTATCCACTTTTGGGTAACTGTTCCCCCATCCACAACCGTTGTGGATTTAGTGTGCCGAACTTGATCCTGATGCACCTTCTTAATACGCAAAATTGCTTCTTCCAGAGCGCTGCGCACCTTTGGCTCCAAACTAGCCAGTGCACGCTCCAACTCAACTTTGGCCACCTTGATTCTCTTGGGCGCCACTCCATCAAACTCAAGGGATAACTTAATTAACTCTGATTCATCCCCAGTTCTAACGCGTTCTAAAATTGGTGTTATGGCCCTCATTGCACCATCGACATCTAGCAGTGCTCTTGGCAGTTCGCGTTGATATTGCGATTTAGTCAGAGTCTGGCCGCGAAAATCTACCCGCCGAACAACTCTATTTTGGGATGCACTCACTACCGAATTCTAGCCGTGGACCGCACAGGCTAGCGCCGAATTAAACCAGACAGTCCGGGCCAAGGATCGCCTTAAGATCAGCGCTCAAACTCGGTGATGCAGTAACTCGTAGCTCATCCCCAATCTTCATCGTCAAACTCTTACGGCCATCATCTAACTTGAGATGCACTTCACGCTTTCCAGGATGTGAACGCAAAATCTCTTTTATCCGATCAACGACGGGTGGAGTGCAGCGCACAGTTTCCATACTAATAACAAGTGGACCGGTCGGTGCTGCACTTATGTCGGGCGTGGAGATATCAAGGGCCATCACCTTGGGTTGTTCATCTTTTTTATCTATCCGACCCCGAACGATAACGATTCGATCTTCGACCAAGCTCATGGCATGCACTGCATATGATTTTGCATAGAACATCACATCAATCGCCCCAGCTAGATCTTCGATCGTCACAATCGCCCAAGATTCACCACGCCTGGAAACTTTTCGTTGTACCTGCGTAATTAAGCCACCGATATTTACAATTTGTTCGTGTCCGACACTCTCTTCACCTATCTGACTAATAGGCATATCCGTGGCCGCTCGCAATAAGTGCTCAACGCCAAGTAGTGGATGGTCTGAAACATATAGACCCAGCATTTCCCGCTCGTAGCTAAGGAGTAAAGATTTTTCCCACTCTTGGTTTGGGATCTCGATTTCTACACCCGTGATTGTTGAATTGGTCAAGCTAGGCGCGCCACCAAAGAGATCGAACTGGCCGATAGATTCCGCACGTTTCGCTTCCATAACGGAGTCGATCGCTTCCAAGAAAATTAATGTTAGACCTTTACGAGGATGGGCAAGTGAATCAAATGCGCCAGCCTTGATTAAGGATTCAATAGTTTTCTTATTACAGACAACAGGGTCAACTTTCGCTAAGAAATCTCCAAACGATTCAAAGCGACCCTTAACGACCCGCTGTTCAACAATTGATGCCACTACGCCTTCGCCCACATTTCTTATTGCATTCAAACCAAAGCGAATATCGCCACCAAGAGGCGTGTAATCACCAGTGGATTCATTTACATCTGGCGGTAGTACCTTAATCCCCATTCGGCGACATTCATTTAGGTAGAGCGCGCTCTTATCCTTGTCATCGCGCACACTGGTTAAGAGTGCTGCCATATATTCGGTTGGATAATTTGCCTTGAGGTAGGCCGTCCAATATGAAACCAATCCGTAGCCCGCACTATGTGCCCGGTTGAAGGCATAATCCGAGAACGGAATTAGCGTTTCCCACAACTTATCAATAGCTGATTTTGAATACTTATTCTCGGTCATGCCACGTTCAAAGTTTAGGTATTCCTTATCAAGAATTAACCGGTCTTTCTTTCCCATCGCTTTGCGCAACAGATCTGCGCGACCAAGACTAAATCCAGCAACCTTTTGGGCAATTGCCATAACTTGTTCCTGATAAACGATTAGGCCATAGGTATCACCCAAAATATCTGCAAGGGCACCAGTCAACTCGGGATGAATTGAATCCACTGCTTGGCGCTTGTTCTTACGGTCGGCATAATCATTATGTGCATTTACGCCCATAGGACCAGGCCGATACAAAGCAATAACTGCCGAAATATCTTCGAATGAATCCGGATTCATTTGCCGCAGCAGCGCACGCATGGGTCCACCATCAAGCTGGAAAACTCCGAGAGTTTCACCTCGACCGAGCAAGGCAAAGGTCTTGGGGTCATCGAGAGTTAATAAAGATAAATCCACATCTTCACCTTTGTTGGCCTTGATGTTTAGCAAGCAATCATCCAGGACTGAAAGGTTACGAAGTCCCAAGAAGTCCATCTTAAGCAACCCAATGGACTCGCAAGCGCCCATATCAAATTGGGTAATAATCGCACCATCGGCATCACGTCTATGAATCGGAATAACATCTAGCAGTGGTTCGCGACTCAAGATTACGCCAGCCGCGTGCACGCCCCACTGTCGCTTTAAACCTTCAAGTCCGAGTGCCGTATCAACAATTCGCTTTGAATCTGGATCTGTTTCGTACAAGGTACGAAACTCGCTGGCCTCACCGTAACGCTCGTCGTTTACGTTAAAAACCCCACTCAAAGTTATATCTTTGCCCATAACCGATGGTGGAAGCGCTTTAGTTAACCGATCACCGCTCGCATAGGGATAACCAAGTACCCGTGTTGAATCTTTTAAGGCTTGCTTGGATTTAATAGTTCCATAAGTAATTATCTGTGCAACTCGGTCTTCCCCATATTTAGTGGTTGCATAACTAATCATTTCCGAGCGCCGTCTTTCATCAAAGTCCAAGTCAATATCCGGCATCGAGATACGTTCTGGATTAAGGAAGCGTTCAAACAAAAGACCATGCTTGATTGGATCTAAAGCGGTGATTCCAAGTGCATAAGAAACTAGCGATCCGGCGGCCGAGCCACGACCAGGTCCGACACGAATTCCAACTTCACGGGCATGCGCGCAAAGATCGGCTACAACCAAGAAGTAGCCGGGGAATCCCATTTTGATCATTACGCCTAATTCATAATCCAGACGTTCTTGATACTCGGCCGGAATTTTGCCAGCCAAGCGATCGGCAAGACAACGGTTTGCCTCTTTGCGAAGCCAGACCTCCTCACTGTCACCATTCGGTACTGGATACTTCGGAAGTAAGTTTTCGTTCTCCCTCATGGTGATATTGCAACGCTCTGCGATTAGCAGTGTGTTGTCACAGCTCTCAGGTATTTCCGAAAAGATCTTGCGCATCTCACTTGCGCTCTTCAAATAAAATTCACTGTTTTCAAACTTAAATCGCTTTGGGTCGGCAAGTGTTGAGCCAGACTGAACACAGAGCAAAGCTTCATGGGCTGGCGCATCTGCTAGACGGGTGTAGTGCAGATCGTTGGTTGCGAGTAACGGTAGACCAAGTTCTTTTCCAAGCTTAAGAAGATCACTCTTTACTCGGCTCTCGATTTCAATACCGTGATCCATAATTTCCAAATAGAAATTCTCGGCTCCGAAAATATCTCTAAGTTCACTTGCTGCGTTCACCGCTTCTTTAAAAGCACCCATACGCAGGCGAGTTTGCACTTCGCCACCGGGGCAACCAGTTGTTGCAATTATTCCTTTTGCATATTTGGAAAGTAGTTCCCTATCCATACGAGGTTTGTAGTAATAACCCTCAAGAGAGGCGAGGGAAGATAGTTTGAATAGATTACCTAGCCCTTCATTATTTTCCGCAAGAAGCGTCATGTGCGTATAAGCGCCACCGCCTGAGACATCATCTTCACCACCTTGCGCCCATTTAACACGGCGCTTATCAAATCGTGATTCAGGTGCCACATAGGCTTCGATTCCAATAATTGGTTTAACGCCGGCTTTTATCGCCTTCTTATTAAAGTCATAGGCGCCGAAAACATTTCCATGATCGGTGATAGCAATTGCCGGCATTTTTTGATTTGCAACTTCGGTAACTAACTCCTCAACGCGCGCCGCACCATCGAGCATCGAGTACTCGGTGTGAACGTGGAGGTGGACGAATCCTTGCTGGGATGACACTTAGGCGAGATTACACTTTCACTAATTTGATTGTTGGTTAGAGGCTAAAATTTCCAGCGAGCGTGTTAGATCTTCGGGGTAATCTGCGAAGAACTCCAAGTTCTGGCCAGAGGCGGGATGGCGAAACTTTAATTCTCGAGCATGAAGCCAAGGTCGAGATATTTCCAAGCGCTCAGAAATAGTGTGGTCGGCCCCATAAGTTAAGTCCCCCACTAACGGATGGCGTAGCGCCGAAAAATGAACTCTAATCTGATGGGTGCGACCGGTCTCTAACTCAATTTGCAATAACGAGCAGGCCGGAAATAATTCAAGTGCGGTGTAATGGGTAATACTTGGTTTTCCATCAGCGACAACCGCAAATCGATAATCTTCCCGCGGATGTCGATCGATAGGTGCATCGATTGTTCCTTCCGAAGGATCCATGTGTCCCTGCACAAGTGCATGGTAAACCTTCGTAACTGTGCGATCTCGGAACTGTTGTTTCAGATCGCTATAAGACTTCTCATTTTTTGCAATAACCATAAGGCCGGAAGTTCCGACATCCAACCTATGCACAACGCCTTGGCGTTCTGCTGCGCCACTTGTTGAAACTTGGTATCCCGCAGCAACAACAGCACCAATCACGGTTGCACCTCGCCAGCCCGGACTCGGGTGCGCCGCAACGCCAACTGGCTTATCAATAACAATTACATCAGAGTCATCATAAACAACTCGTAACCCCTCAATTGGTGTGGGCTGTAGCGCCGCTTCACCTTTTTGCGCTGGCATTAAAATCTCTAAATAATCCCCAGTTAAAACTCGGTCTGATTTACTTACAGTTTTCCCACCAAGCGTGATGGCGCCTTCCTCAATTAAGGTCACAATTAACGAGCGTGAGAGTCCGAGCAACCTAGATAACGCAGCATCGACTCGGTCCTGGTGCAATCCCTCTGGGATTGAAACTATCTTGGTTTCACGTTCTTGCGTCATTTATTTTTCCCAGTATTGATAATCGTATTTATTGGTTGTTTAGTGAAGCGCAAATACGCAACCCCTAGCACGCCTACAACTATCGCACTGTCTGCTAAATTAAAAGTTGGCCAGTGTGAAATCTTGATCCAATCAACAACCGCCCCTTGAAGCCCGCCGGGCGCCCGAAAGATTCGATCTGTTAGATTGCCTAGAATTCCACCAAGAATTAACCCTAGAAATATCGCCCATCTGGCACGATCAATTTTGGTAGCAAAGTAAAAGATTAGCGCCGCAATAATAATTGAGAAGGAGCTTAGGAAAATTGTCTTGCTGGTTGCCAGACTAAATGCGGCCCCAGTATTGAATGTAAGTTCCAATTTCAAAAAAGTGCCCAGAATACTTATTGGATGATCAACCAATTTTGTTACTGCAAGCGACTTGGAAAGGTAATCAAGCAGCAGGACGCTAAAGGCGATTAGCGCTAACTTTTGCCGTATAACTACATTCAGCGTCGTTCCTCTTTTTGCTTGCATGACATACACATTGTCGCTCTTGGGAATACTTGGAGACGGGCCTTACCAATAGAATTTCCACACTCTTCACATCGACCATAAGTTTTTGAATCAATGCGCTCTAGCGCTCGTTCGGTCTGTAGGACCATGTCCTTTGCGTTGTAAACCAAAGACATCTCGTGTTCGCGTTCGAAAGTTTTAGTACCAGCATCGGCCTGATCGTCGCCAGCACCAACGCCTGCTGCGCTAATCAAATCTTCCATACCGCTTTCAACTTCAGCTAGTTCTGCGCGAAGGCGAATTAACTCCTTTGCCAATTCGGTGCGCATCGCTTTCAACTCGGTGGCGGTCCAATTCTCGCTGCCCTCTTCCACTACGAGTGGCGCGGGTGCACCCTTAATCAACTTCAGGCCGGCACCTTTCTTAGTGACTTTGGTCGGACGAGGTGGCGGCGTCATCACCAAGCGACGCTCTTCAACAACTACCTCTTTTATTGCAATCTCATGTGGGGTAACTGTGATTGTTGTCGAGTCACCCTTTGTGGTGCTTTGTAGTTTTGCCGGGAATGGTTTGCCTGGTGTCCGCTTAGCGAGCGTTGGCTTAACAATATTTGGCGAGCGAGTCGCACCCTTCTTCGCTACTGCCTTCGCAGGAGCTTTTTTAGCGACTACTTTTTTCACAGGAGCCTTCTTAGCAGGCGCCTTTTTCGCAACAATTTTCTTGGCTACTTTTTTTGTAGTCTTCCCAGAGTTAGAAGTACTTTTCTTTGCCACAGCTCCACCAGTCTAAATATTGAAAATCATCGAATTTCATTGAACACTGCTTGAATCCCAAGCAATTATTGCAAACAAGCCGTTTACAACACGTCGGGCGCACAGGTTAGAACCTAGCGTGCATAAACGCCAACTTCGCCGCGCTAGAATACCCGCAGATGCCCGCTCTTTTTAGACGGACTGGCCGCAGCTAAGCGCAATCGGATGTGATAGGGAGTTGTATATGTCGCAGATCAACTCGCTTCCCCCGCAGATCGACCTGCCAGCAGTTGAACATAAAATTCTATCGTTCTGGGAAACCCAAGAAATATTTAAGAAATCGGTAACCGCCCGAGATGGCGCACCAACTTGGACCTTCTATGAAGGTCCTCCTACCGCCAACGGCAAGCCAGGAACACATCACATTGAGGCGCGAGTTTTCAAAGATGCTTTCCCGCGCTACCAAACGATGAAAGGCAAGCAAGTAACCCGAAAGGCTGGCTGGGATTGTCACGGCTTGCCGGTGGAGATTGCAGTTGAAAAAGAGCTTGGCTTTAACGGTAAAGGCGATATCGAGAAATATGGAATTGCCGCCTTCAATGACAAATGTCGCGATTCAGTGACCGAACATGTAAGTGAATTTACCGGCATGACCAGACGTATGGGATTCTGGGTTGATTTCGATGAAGCGTATTGGACGATGTCTAGCGAATACGTTGAGAGTGTTTGGTGGTCACTGCAACAAATTTGGAAAAAAGGACTTCTGGTTCAAGACCATCGAGTTGCACCATATTGTCCGCGCTGTGGAACTGGACTTTCTGACCACGAGCTTGCACAAGGTTATGAAACTGTCACTGACCCTTCGGTCTACGTCAGATTCCCGGCTACATCGGGTGAGATCGCAAAACTTGGTGCCAGTTTCTTAGTTTGGACAACAACACCTTGGACCTTGGTTTCCAATACTGCGATCGCAGTAAACCCGAAGGTGGAGTACCAAGTTGTAGAAGTTATGAACGAAGAAGGCAGTGAGCGTTTAGTTATCGCCGCCAACTTAGCTCACATCTTGGGCGAAGGCTCCAAAGTACTGGCAACTTTTACGGGTTCCGATCTCGAGCGAACTACCTACAGCAGACCTTTTGATCTCGTTGAAATCCCAGATTCACATTACATAGTCTTAGCCGACTATGTAACTGTTGAAGACGGAACCGGATTAGTTCACCAATCCCCTGCCTTCGGAGCGGATGATTTCCAAGTTTGCCGTAAATATGGCCTGCCTGTCGTAAATCCAGTTGCGCCCGACGGACATTTCCTTCCCGACGTGCCACTTGTTGGTGGCGTCTTCTTTAAGGATGCTGACAAGGCGCTAGTCAAGGATTTAAAGTCACGTGGCTTGCTCTTCAAGCAGTTGCAATATGAGCACTCATATCCGCACTGCTGGCGTTGCCACACAGTTCTAATTTATTACGCACAACCATCTTGGTATATCAAAACCACTGCTATCAAAGATGCTCTGCTGCGTGAGAACGCGAAAACAAATTGGCATCCGGAAACTATTAAAACTGGGCGCTATGGAGACTGGTTAAATAACAATATTGACTGGGCGATTTCTCGTAATAGGTACTGGGGAACGCCGCTCCCAATTTGGCGCTGTGAAGATAAGCATGAGCACTGCGTTGGTTCACTTGCAGAATTAGGCGCGCTCGCTGGCATGGATTTGCTACAAACTGACCCACATCGACCATTTGTTGATGACATTACCTTCCCTTGCCCGCAATGCCAGAAGGAAATGACTCGGACACCAGAAGTCATCGACTGCTGGTTTGATTCTGGCGCAATGCCATTTGCACAATGGGGCTATCCACATAAAGAAGGTTCCAAAGAGAAATTCGAAGCTTCCTATCCAGCTGACTTCATTGCTGAAGCAATCGATCAAACTCGTGGCTGGTTTTATACCTTAATGACTATTGGAACTCTGGTCTTTGACAAGAGTTCGTACGAAAGTGTTCTCTGCTTGGGACATATCCTGGATAAAGATGGCCGCAAGATGAGTAAGCACCTTGGAAATGTTCTAGAGCCAATCGCGCTCATGGATCAACATGGCGCCGATGCGGTGCGTTGGTACATGCTCGCTGCCGGTTCCCCATGGAGCGCACGTCGAGTCGGCCACGATGCAATCTCTGATGTTGTGCGAAAAACTTTGCTCACATATTGGAATACCGTCTCATTCTTCACGTTATACGCGAAGGCATCACAATTCACGATAGCTAGCACACCGACAGAAGATTCGAAATTAAGCACTATGGATCGCTGGATCCGCTCTGAATTGAACCTACTTATCGCTGGCGTCGATAAGGCTTACGCCGAGTTTGATTCCCAAAGCGCTGGAAGTTTGCTCGCAACTTTTATTGATGATCTCTCTAATTGGTATGTGAGACGTTCCCGCCGCAAATTCTGGGATGGTGATGCGGCGGCCCTTTCAACCCTTTATACCTGTTTGAAAGAGTTGACTCTTCTTATGGCGCCGATGGTTCCATTTATCACAGAGCATGTTTGGCAAGAGTTGGTCCAAGTTGCCGAGCCCAATTCACCACAGTCGGTTCACTTAGCAAACTTTCCAACTTCAAATCCCACAAAGATTGATCCAAAACTCTCCCAGTCCGTGCGCCTCTCGCGCCGATTGGTAGAACTCGGCCGCGCCGCACGTGCCCAGTCAAAAGTTAAGATTCGCCAACCACTTGCTAGGGCGCTAGTTGCTGCAAATGGCTGGGATGAGATGGATGCCGAGATTCGCTCACACATCTCTGATGAGCTAAACGTTCTTAATTTGGATGAACTTGCAGCTGCAGGTGGCGAGCTCGTAAGCATCTCCGTTAAAGCGAATTTCAAAACGCTAGGCGCAAAATTTGGGCCCCAAGTTCAGGAGATTTCCAAGGCGATTGCGCAAAGTTCCAATATCGAACAAGCAGCTCTAGTAGCGAAACTTCGATCCGATAGCAAAGCGCCATTCACCTACAAGATTGACACAGGTACCAACACGATCGAGATCGAACTTGATGATCTAGTTATAACCGAAACCCCAAAGGATGGTTGGTCGGTAGCAAGCCACAGCGGTGAGAGCGTTGCACTAGATCTTGAACTAACACCTGAACTTATTGAAGCTGGAATTGTTCGAGAAGTTATCCGCGCAATTCAAGAGGAACGTAAACAGAGTGGGTTCGACATAAGCGATCGGATTAACGTGCGCTGGGGTGGCTCCAGTGACCTCGCTGCGGCCGTAACCAATAACCTGGAGGCTATCGGAAGTGAAACTTTGGCGACCTCGCTGGTTTTCGTGGCCGACAAAACCAACACCGAGAACGAACTTGGTCTCTGGCTAGAGCTAGCTAAAAACTAAAAAATACCTGCAACGAGTTGGCCAAGTAGCTGGGCGGCCACAAAAATTACGATAAACGAGAGATCCAATGCAACCGGACCTAGGCGAAGTGGTGGCACAAATTTACGGACAAAATTAATTACTGGATCTGTAACGGCATAGATAAATTCTGCTACCGCCAAAATAATTCCGCGTGGCCGCCAAGTACTTGCAAACATTCGAACGTAGTCCAAGATTAGTCGCCCGATTAGCGCCATCGTAAAGAGCCGAATTATCGTTGAAAGAATCGTGCCAATGATGGTCATAGTTTTATCTTAGATTATTGGTGGCCGGATTGAAAAACTTACGATTGCAATCAACTCTGGTTAAAGAAACTTGCTTGAGCTGCTGCTGTCTTATCCTCGTTACTGACCATAACATTTGGTGGTGTAAGCAAGAAAACCTTTGAGGTGACCCGCTCGATACTTCCAAAATGTCCAAATACAAGTCCTGATGCAAAATCGATAATGCGCTTGCGCTCTGACTCTTCCATGTCACTCAAATTCATGATCACTGGTTGGCCGCTGCGGTAGTGCTCACCAATTGTGCGTGCTTCGCTATACATTCTTGGATGCAGCGTAATTATCCGATCGACAACTGCGCCACCTATAGGTGCCACAACTTTTGCAGGTGCAGATGCGGGGCGCAAATACGAAGGCGTTTCGGTAATTGAAGTTGCTTGCGAACGCAAGGAGCGACGTGGGGCTTCCTCGGTGACCACAGGTGCTAGTTCGCCATCTTGGTCATCAACAAGACCAAGGAAATTTGCTGCTTTTCTAAATGCATTAGCCATAGGACAATCTTAAGTTAAGCGCTAGCGAAGTCCGAGGATTTGGCTACCTATCCGGATGTGTGTCGCACCATGCAGAATGGCGGATTCAAAGTCATTGCTCATCCCCGCTGAAATTCGATTTATCGAAGGAAAATCACTTTGAATCTCCGTCGAAATTTGGCGGAGTTTTTCAAAGGCCAAATCCGGGCTCTGCGCGAGTGGGGCGACAGCCATTAACCCAACCAACTCCAAAGACGGTAGCTCCAATATTTGTTCGGCCAAGGAGGCCAACTCCGAAGGAGCAACTCCCCCGCGTCCTGGGTTTGCTTCATCGCTCTCGGAATCTAATGAGACTTGAATGAATACCTCTTTTGATTTCAACCCTTGCTCGGTAGTTATCGAACTCAATTTTGAAGCATGAGAGAAATTATCGATCGAATGGACCACATCCGCCCAGGTTGCAATGGACTTAATTTTATTGCCCTGAATCTGACCCTGGAAATGCCAGTTAATGTCGCTTGGTAACTCGCCGGCTTTTGGCCCACCTTCCTGATCCCGATTTTCACCGAACTCACGCAGCCCCAATTCGTAGCAAATTTCCAAATCAGTGATTGGGAAGGTCTTTGTAACAACAATTAATTTAACTTCACTGCGAAGCCGACCTGCGGCCGTTGTCGCATTTACTATCCGCTCTTCGACGCTCGTCAGCGCCTGGGAAATCTCACTTCTTCGGGCGCTCATATCGCAATAACTCCCACCTGGCGACTCGTGGTCTTGTTGCGCCGGTATGAATAGAAGTCCGGGCTTTCTTTGGTGCAAATTCCGTGGTGCGCAACAACTACTTCAGCTTCTTCTAGTTCAAAAATTGCCATCCTCGCAAGGTCAAGTGCGCGCTTTTGTGGGCTTGTGGCACCAGCCGGAAATTTAGAAACCACTTCGTCATACATTTGCGCTTCAACCTCGTAACAGTCCGCACAAATCGCCGGTCCAATTGCCGCTCGAAAGTTATCACCACCTAATTCGCGCATCTTTGAGATCGTGGCACTAATAACACCATTCGTAACGCCTTTTCGCCCAGCATGAATTGCAGCAACGACAGAATTGCCATCCACAAGAATTGGTAAACAGTCTGCGCTTCGAACCGCAAGCCCAACTCCTTTTGAAGTTGTAACTAAGGCATCTGCGGTTGGGGTTGGCGCGAAGGATTCATCGATAACGACAACGCTATTTCCGTGAACCTGATCCATGAACCTGATGTCCGCCAAACTAGTTAGCGACTGGAGATCGGTGATCTCGGTTCCAACAAAAGATGAAGTGAAAAGCGTACGAGGCAATCGCTTACCTCATAAAGTCTGGAATATCTATATCATCCTCAGAAACTAACTCTTCAAAAGTAATCCGCTTACGACCAGCGCCGACTTTGGCTTCTTCACCACTAAAACTCAACGGTAGATCAAGTGCCACGGCAAGTGGATCATTTGCCGCAATTGGATCAGCGTTGCCAGTCAATGCAGCCGCACTGATTATTGGTGTGTGCACGTGCTTAGGCATTCCACCGTCGAATCCAGCCGCGATGACAGTCACTCGAACTTCATCACCCAATGCATCATCTATAACTGTTCCAAAAATAATGTTCGCATCTGGATGAGCAGACTGGGCTACAAGTTCCGCAGCTTCGCTCAATTCGAATAGCCCGATATCTGAACCTCCAGCGATCGAAAGTAAGACACCGTGTGCGCCATCAATTGACGCCTCAAGTAATGGACTTGAAATTGCCAGCTCTGCTGCACGAGTTGCCCGAGCCTCACCGCGCGCCGAACCGATTCCCATTAGTGCCGAACCAGCGCCGGCCATAACGCTCTTTACATCGGCAAAGTCCAAGTTTATTAGACCGGGAGTTGTGATCAAATCTGTAATTCCCTGGACCCCAGATAAGAGGACTTGATCGGCGCTTCTAAATGCTTCAAGCTGACTAATAGAACGATCTGAGATCGCAAGTAAGCGATCATTTGGAATGACAATAAGTGTGTCAACTTCTTCTCGAAGAAGTGCAATGCCTTCATCAGCTTGCGCAGTGCGTCGCTTTCCTTCAAAGGTAAATGGCTTGGTAACCACGCCAACAGTAAGTGCGCCTAAATCTTTTGCAATCTTTGCAACTATTGGTGCACCACCAGTACCAGTTCCACCGCCTTCACCTGCGGTCACAAAAACCATATCTGCACCGCGCAACATCTCTTCAATTTCTTCAGTGTGATCAAGTGCTGCTTGACGACCAATTTCTGGTGCAGCGCCCGCTCCTAATCCACGAGTTATTTTTCTACCAATATCTAATTTCACATCTGCATCACTCATAATTAATTGCTGCGCATCAGTATTGATAGCAATGAACTCAACACCTTTGAGTCCTGCTTCAATCATTCTGTTAACAGCGTTAACACCACCGCCACCAACGCCGACTACTTTGATGACTGCTAAATAATTTTGCGGTGTTGCCACGATGCGCCTCTTTCTTTACCCTAAATCTCTACTTTAGAGTTAAGGTGATCTCTTCTGATTGGTAAAACTATGGTGCCAGGCAACATCAATCAACGACCGACACGAATTTAAAAGTTTTTTTACTGAAACTTATTTAACGACTGGCGACCGCAAATTACTCAAATCAAGATGAGTTATTTTTTGATTTTCTGGTAATGAAATTAAGGTCCGTAAAACTCGCACTTTTGCCGATAATTCAGCTGCGCTATTTGAGTTTCCCCAATTTATCGTCAGCGCTTTTCCAGTGAGATCGCTGGTCATAACAATCGGTTCGGCGCCTCCTACTAAGAGGGTGCGCATTGCCGCTAAAAGATCATCCGGCATCTGCGAAATGAATTGGCTGGCCGCTAACCGGCTACTTGAGTCTTGCGAACGCAGCGATACCTGTGCCAAACCCGAAATAGCGACCGGTTCGGTAAATTCAAAGCCCGCGGCATCAAGGTATTTGACTTGCCCTTCACCCGAATCAATTGCCGCAACTGGAGTTCTTGGTACCAATGAAATATTAATTTTACCGGTTAGCCAATTGCGGGAAATTGAACTCTTCTCGATCCACGAGATGGCCGAAATCCCTTTCGAAATCGCTGGCAAATTGAGTCGTGCCATAGGTTCCCCCACACGCAAGCCCGGCACCGATGCTGAAAGTTGCTTTGCAATTAAATCACTCTGTGGGGTCCCGCTAAAATTGATCTCTTTTACGCTAAGGATATTGGACCAGCCCAAGATATAAGCGAGTCCAGCAAAAATTATCACCACAATGACCCAAGTAATAACCTTTGGGAGTTTTCCTAGCTTAAATATTTTTACCAATTTAACTAAATCGCTCCGCTAAGCCATCAATAATTACGGGGGCCAATGAATTCACATCTCCAGCACCAAGTAGAAGAACAACGTCTCCCGGTTGCGCCGAATTGATTACTTGATTAGCAACTTCAATCATTGATGGTTCGTATTCAACGATGCTTTTGCCTTCATTGCCATCATTTCCATCATTGCCATCATTGCCACTTTCAGTGATCCTTTGGGCAATTAAAAGTGAAGAGACACCCGGTATTGGAGTTTCACCAGCCGAGTAAATTTCAAGCAAGTAGACCCGATCGGATAGTTTTAAACTTTCGGCAAATTCACTTGCAAATCGCGCGGTACGAGAGAATCGATGGGGCTGGAATATTGTTATTACTTTTCCCGATTGCGCAAACCTTCGGGCCGTTTCTAACGTCACGCGAAGTTCAGTTGGATGATGACCATAATCATCTATTACCGTGATCCCATTCACCGAGCCGCGATTTTCAAACCGCCGGCGTGCGCCCGAGAAGGTTGAAAGTCCTTTCATGAGCGCGATCGAATCTGCTCCCACTGATAATCCCGCCGCATATGCAGCAAGCGCATTATCTAAGTTATGCGCCCCGGGAATACTTAGTTCTAGCTCCCCCATGACTTTTCCTTTTCTAGTGACGCGAGCAGCGCCATTACCCGCACCTAGACCGATGTGTGAGAGCGAGAAATCCCCGCCTGTTCCGTAGGTAATTAAGGAAATATCAGTGCGTTTGATTCGAGAAATTAATTCGACAACGCCGGGGCTATCGGAACCCAAAACTAGGAAGCCGCCACTTTGGATAGATGCTACGAAATCTTCGAAGAGCGCGAGTACGGCTTCTAGATCCGGAAAATGATCAACATGGTCCAGCTCGATATTAGTGATGATCGCGCCATAGGGGCGGTAAGCAAGAAATGAACCATCTGATTCATCAGCCTCGGCAACAAATATATTTCCAGTACCAAGATGCGAGTTTGTTCCAGAACGATTGATCATGCCCCCAATTGCAAATGATGGATCTAATCCGGCGCCTTGAAGAGCGACTGTAAGCATCGAGGTTGTTGTGGTCTTGCCGTGTGTTCCGGCAATTGCAATTGCTTTTGATTCTGACATCAAGATGGCAAGCGCCTCGGCTCGGGTGAGGATTACTAAACCCGCCGCTGTTGCCGCCACAAACTCTGGGTTGCTCGCTTGAACTGCACTAGAAACAACAAGTACTTGCGCTCCCGAAATCTGGCTGGCATCGTGCCCGACAAATACTTTTGCTCCTAAGGTTTTTAACCCCGACAGCGTTGGGGAGTCTTTCGCATCAGAACCTGAAACGCTAATGCCATGGGCAAGCATGATGCGGGCGATGCCGCTCATCCCAGAGCCGCCCATCCCAATAAAGTGAACTTGCTTTGTCATTAAATTTTCTAAAGTTAAGTTGCTCATTTTTTAGTTCCCGATAGCAGGGTTAGCGCCATCTCGCCTAATTGTTGCTCTGCACTTTTTGGCTCCAAATTTTTATTACCGCTCTGAGTTTGGGCTAGCGCTTGCGCTGACCCAAGTAGGCGCAAAATATTTGAGTTCAACCATTCTGAGGTAAAACGCGAGTTATCGCAGATTTCAGCTTGCTTGGCTGCCACCAGATCTTGCGCATTAGCTACTTGTTCACCGTTTCCAATGGGAAGTGGCACAAGAAGAGCAAACTTTCCCGCAGCCATTAACTCGGCACAAGTTACTGCACCGCTTCGAGCAATCACTAAATCAGAAATTGCATAAAGCTCATTCATATTGGTGGCATAAGCCAGTGGTGCGAACCCCGCTACCGCGCTAGGTAAGGCGTTAGCTTTGCCAACAACCTGAATCAAATTCAATCCCAATTTCGGTAGTGTGCTGATGAGGCCGGAAATCGCAGCATTCATAGATGTCGATCCCTGCGAACCACCAAATGCAAATACGATTGGCGCACCAGTATTTAGATTCATTTCGGAGCAAATTTTAGATTTTAAAGCGGCAATTTCACTTTTACCGAGAGCGCTAACTGTGCGAATCTCTTCTCGTATTGGCATCCCAACTACGATCGCAGCGCGCCAGTTTCCGCCAATACTTAGCGCGCTCTTAAAGGCAACCGTGTTTACTTTGGAAAAGCGCGACCCAAGGGTATTTGCCCAGCCGGGCTTGGCATTTGCCTCGTGAATAATTATTGGAACTCTTAGAATCCAAGCCGCCAGATAGGCCGGAGCGCTCACATATCCACCAAATCCAATAATTAGATCAAATTTCTTTACTAGTGATAGCGATTGTAGAACCGAGAAAGTAAAGCGAACTGGCCAAATAAGAGCGGCCACGTCTAATTTGCGAGGAAGCGGTGCCCGGGTGATCGTATTTAATTTAAATCCTGCGCTTGGAACTAATTCGCGCTCTAACCCAGATTTCGTTCCCAGGAATTCACACTCGAACAAAATTCCATCCCCACTGTGCCTGCCTAACCATTTTCCAACGGCAAGTGCCGGTTCGACATGCCCAGCAGTGCCACCACCTACAAGTAGAACGCGACGCCTCATTTGGCCGCTCGTTTTGCAGCCAGACTTGCTCGCAAATCACTTTCTTGGCGCGCAACATTTAGCACGAAGGCGATACCTAAAAAGTTGGCAACTAGCGAAGAGCCACCGTAAGAGATGAATGGAAGGGTCACGCCAATCACTGGGATGATTCCAACATCTGTTAAAAGATTTACCAGAATTTGCAGAATCAACCAGCACCCAATTCCAGTGACCGCATATTTGGCGAACGAATCCTTTGTTTGAATTGCAACTCTAAAAATAGCGAAGAGAAGTACGCCGTAAAGAATTAGCACCACTAGCGTGCCAAGTAGGCCCATCTCCTCTCCGATTACCGAGAATATAAAGTCTGTGTGTGCCTCGGAAAGGTTTGCCCACTTTTGCTTACTCGCGCCTATTCCTACTCCGAGCAACCCGCCACTAGCCAAACTCATGAGACTGTGTGCTGGTTGCCAGCCAGCAAATTTGTAAACTGCTGGATCAAATGGATTTAGTACGGCGCGAAATCTGTGCATCCGACTTGGTTGCGAGATTGCTAGCGCAAGTGCACCAGCAAATCCCAGACCAAGTAGTGAGATTACATATCGGAGCGGAACACCGGAAATGAAAAGTAATCCGATCACAATTCCACCAACGATGATTGCTGTTCCAAGGTCCTTTCCAGCCAAAATAAGTGCAACGAAGCCAACTGCCCCCGGTGCCACAAGGCCTAAAGCGTGCGAGGTAATTCCGTTAGCAAGTCGATCTTCATGTCGCCGCAATTGCCGGGCACAGTAAAGAATTAACGCAAGCTTTGCGAACTCGCTAGGCTGAAGCGTGAATGGGCCCAATGGAATCCAGTTTTGGTTTCCATTAACACTCTGCCCCACTCCTGGTATCACCGGCAGAACTAGCGCTATTAACCCAGCGACCAAGGCATAGCGAGCTAACTTGTCCCAGAATTCGAATTTCATTTTTGCGCCGACAAAAGTTAAAGCTAGTGCCAAAACCAAGAAGAGAAGTTGCTTTAGAAAAATAGCGTAAGAATTTCCCGACTGTTCAAATGCGGTAACCGAAGAGGCTGACAAGACCATAAGTAGTCCAAGCCCGGAGAGTGCCCCAACGCTTGTCAGGATCATTAAGTAAGAAGCGGTCGGCTTGGAAAGGAAATTTGCGTAGACCTCTGTTTGTGCCCGCATTTTTGCCTTCATGCCTTCACCAATTTTCTAACTGAATTTGCAAAATATTCACCACGTTGGGCGTATGAATTGAACTGATCCATCGAAGCACAAGCTGGGGCTAGAAGAACCGTGTCCCCTGGTTTGGCAATTTGTTTAGCGCGCTCAACGACGGCATCCATTAGCGCGGGCGAATCACTTGCCATATCAACTCTAAATATTTCTACCTTTGGTGCATATCTGGCTAGGGAATCGGCGATTATTTCCCGATCGGTACCAATGAGAATTGCCGCTTTAATTCTGGGTGCACAACGTTTAACTAGATCATCCATCCGAGCACCTTTTGCTAGCCCTCCGGCAACCCAAATATTTGAGAGGTGAGATAGGAGCGCGGCTGCAGCTGCATGCGGATTTGTCGCCTTCGAATCATTAACCCAAGAAACTTCATCAGCAGTTAAGACAAGCTCTAAACGGTGGTGATCTAATTTAAAGTTACTCAGCCCGGTTTTAACAAACGGATGAGGGGTACCGAGCGCAAGTGCAATTCCGGCAGCAGCTAGTGCATTTGAAATATTGTGGGGAACTGTAGGTGAAATATCAGTGAGATCAGCGATTACTTCTGCCGCGTCCGATGCAACGACAAATGCACGATCCACCAAAATCTCTTCAACTAATCCGAGCTCGCCAACCTGCGGAGTATCTAGGCCAAAGAAAATTTTCCGGCCGCCCCAGCTAACACTTTGCAAGATAATTTCTGGATCACCGAGGTTTAAAATCGCACATTGGCTCATACCTAGTAATTTGATCTTGGCGGCAGAGTAGTTAGCAAAACTTCCATGCCAATCAATATGGTCCTCGGCAATATTTAGGATTGCCACCGCTTCATAGCGCGGTAATTCACTCCAGGCGATCTGAAACGAAGAGAGCTCCAGAACCAAAATTTCATATTGCGCAGGATCGCAAACCGCTTGAACAACTGGAAGCCCAACATTTCCGCAGGCGATAGCCTTCGATGTGGAACTCTTAAGAATCGACTCAACCATTTGTACCGTAGTTGTTTTGCCGTTAGTGCCGGTAACCGCAACCCACCTCTGTTTTGGATTTAGTTCCTCTTTTAACAACCAGGCGAAATCCAACTCCCCGATCACTTCTACGCCACGGGAACGAAGTTCAACAATAAGGGGATGCTCCGGCTTCCACCCGGGGGAAACAATCGCTAAGTCGGGTGGGAAATCCACTGGTAGTTTGCTAAAAATTTCTTGACCAGCGATTTGTGTTATTTTCTCATCGATCACTCGAAAATCTATCTTCTGATTTGCGAGAAAATTAATCAGTGACTTACCTGTGGTGCCCCCACCGATAACTAAGACTTTCTTTGCGGCTAGTTCGGCTAGATAGGACATTATTGCGAGACAACCCATTGGCCATAGAAGAGGCCTAGACCAGCAGCTACGCCCATTCCTGCGATGATCCAAAAACGAATAACGATCGTTACTTCGCCCCAGCCAAGTAATTCAAAGTGGTGTTGAAGTGGTGCCATTTTGAAAACTCTTTTGCCACCAGATAACTTGAAATATCCGGTTTGAATAATTACCGAGAGTGTAATTATCAAGAATAAGCCACCTAGTGCAGCTAGAAGCATCTCTGTTCTAAGCGTGATTGCCAGCCCAGATATTGCGCCACCGAGTGCAAGGGAACCAACATCACCCATAAAAATCTTTGCTGGTGAAGCGTTCCACCAAAGGAACCCAGCGCATGCGCCTGCCAGTGAAGCCGCAAGTACCGCAAGATCTAGTGGATCTCGCACTTCATAACATTGTGGTGCTAACGCAAGTGCACAGCTCTGCTTGAATTCCCAGACGCCAATTACGATAAAGGCTACGAAAGTCATGATCGCGGCGCCGGATGCTAAACCATCTAAGCCATCAGTTAAGTTGACGCCGTTACTTGTGCCTAGTACCAAAAATATTATCCAAACAATTACAAGCGCTGCCCCAAGTTTGAGCGATGTTTCGCGGACAGTTGATAAATGGTTAGAGATCGGTGTGAGTCCGTAACTGTCGCGAAAGTGCAAACCGGCATAACCAAATCCAATTGCAACAATTGCTTGCCCGAATAATTTCTGCCGAGCCCGAAGTCCTAAAGATTGCTTCTTCGCAATTTTAAGCCAATCATCAAGGAAGCCAACTAAGCCAAGACCTGCCATAAGTGCGAGGACGAGTAGTCCAGAAACGCTGACTGCAGCTCCACTAAACCAATGACTTACAAGATAGGCAATCGTTGTTGCGGCAATCAAGACCAAACCACCCATAGTTGGGGTTCCACGTTTAGTGTGGTGCGACTTTGGGCCATCTTCACGAATCATCTGTCCAAAGCCTCGGTGCGATAAAAACCTAATTAGTAGCGGTGTGAAAATAAAACTTAGTAGCAACGCGAGGGCGCCGGCAAAGAGAATCCCTTTCATTCGGAAATCTCCACCCATTTACTGAGCAATTGGTCAGCTAGAAGTTCGAATGATTCCGAGCGCGATGCTTTAACTAAAACGACATCGCCCGGTGCAAAATGCGCAACCATTTCAAGGGCAGCTAATTGGGATGGGAAGCTATGCAATTCGCTCTCCCCTTCGTCCGCTAATTCATATTCATCCGTACCAATGGTAACCAAATGATCGATTCCAATTTCAGAAACGAGTCTGCCAATCTTCTGATGCTCTGGGGCGGATGACGCGCCGAGTTCCTGCATCTTGCCTAAGAAAGCCCAGCTGGCCCCGCCTCGTTCTTGCGCTAGCAAAACCAAGGTGCGCAACGCGGCTGCCATACTCTCTGGATTTGCATTGTAAGAATCATTTATAAGTAGCAACTCATTGGTCTCAGAAATCGCCATGCGCCATTTACTAGAAACCTCAGCTGTCGAAAGTGCGGCTGCAATCGAATCTATTGGGATTTGAAGCGCCGTGGCCACAGCAGCGGCGGCTAGTGCGTTTGGAATTTGATGCAAGCCAAGTAATTGCAAACTAACGGCCGCCCGGCCATCTCGAGTCACTAAATCAAAGTGCGCCCGTCCTTCTCGTACTTCGACATCTGCAGCTCGAACATCACAACCGGCTTTCTCTCCAAAGTTCACAACTGCAATACTTTGGTTAGCCGCCATTAGCGGGGTAAATTCGTCATAGTTTCCAAGAATTGCAATACCGGAGTTTGGTAAACCGCGAATGAGTTCAGATTTTGCGGTTGCAATGTTTTCACGAGATCCAAATTCGCCAATGTGTGCTCGGCCAACCACCAAAACAACACCAATTTGTGGCTGTGCGATTAAGACCAGATGCGAGATATCGCCGATATGTCGGGCACCCATCTCAACAATGCAAAATTTGGTATTTTCATTACAAGCCAAGATTAGAAGTGGCACACCTATTTCATTGTTATAGGACTCTAAAGCTGCGACAGTTTCACCGGATATCGAGAGTACGTGTCGCAATAAATCTTTCGTGGTGGTTTTCCCTTGGGATCCAGTAATTCCAATCACCTTAAGGTTTGTGAGGCGATTTCGAACCTCAGTTGCCAGTTTCGTCAAGGCAACAAGCACATCGCTAACAATTATGGCTGGCGCTCCGGTTGACTTAGTTGCCAGCGCAAATTCGGCGCCACGTGAGATTGCCTCCTTCACAAAATCGTGGCCGTCGTTGTGCTCACCATTAAATGCAACGAAGAAGGTACCGGGCTTAGCAGCTCTTGAGTCAATTACCGGATACGCATTGGTCTGGAAATTAGCTGAAATATTTTCTAATTCGCCCCCAACGATGTCTGCAATCTCAGCAACAGTTAACTTAATCATGCTAACTCCTCAATTGCGCGAGCTAGCTCTAACCGATCATCAAATGGATGTTTTACGCCAGCGATTTCTTGGCCAGTTTCGTGGCCCTTACCGAGGACAACTATGCAATCACCGGGTTGAGCGCTGGCAACCGCTAAGGCAATTGCTTCACGGCGATCCAATACAACGTGGTTGCTTTCGGTTAAGACCAAACCTGTAACCATCTCTCGCAATATTGAATTAGCATCTTCCGAGCGCGGATTATCGCTTGTAAAAATTGCAATATCGCTACCGTCCTGGAGCGCTTTGCCCATAATCGGACGTTTAGATTTATCTCGGTCACCACCACATCCAAGGAGGGAAATGATCCTTCCAGTAGTGCTTTTACGTAAGGTGGCTAGAGTTCGTTCAACTGCATCAGGCGTATGCGCATAGTCAACTAACGCTATGAAATCTTGTCCAAGTCCAACCCGCTCAAGTCGACCAGGTGCTCCAACTAGATATCTCAAAGAGTTTCCAATTACCAGTGGATCAACATCAGATTGGAAAGCCATGGCAACTGCCATCAATAAATTATCTAAGTTGTGATCACCAATTAGTCCCAGTTCTCCAGAAATTTGAATGCCGCCGCTTCCTCGCATCGTCACCGAATAGCCATTTGTAACCATTTCAGCTGATTCAAAATACCATTCTGCCTTTGCGTTACTTCTTGATAGTGAAATCATTGGAATATCTCGCGCGGCGAAGAGTTCGGCGCCATAAGCGTCATCGATGTTTACAAATCCCAACTCGGCAAATTCGGAGGTAAATAGTTTGCGCTTCGCGGCGAAATATTCAGCCATACTGCCGTGAAAATCTAGGTGATCTTGCGTCAGGTTAGTAAATCCAACCATCTTAAATCGCGTCCCATTGATACGGTTCATAGCGATTGCGTGACTACTAACTTCCATAGCAACGTTGCGCACGTGACGTTCCTGCATCACAGCAAAGATCGCTTGTAAATCCGCCGCCTCCGGCGTTGTGAAAGAAGTTGGCAAAACTTCGGCGCCGATCTCAATTCCAATCGTTCCAATCAGCCCAGTTTCACGTTGCGCATATTTCCAGATTTGATTCAGAAGTGCGGTGGTGGTGGTCTTCCCATTAGTCCCCGTTACTCCTGCAACTGAAATATTCTGCGATGGCGAGCCATAAAACCAAGAGGCGCAATCTCCGACAACACGTCTTGGCTCTGTAATCAGCAGGGTCGGTAAAGCTCCAGAAATATATTCGGCGCCCTTGCTATCGGTTAACACGGCAACCGCACCGGCTGCGGATATTTCAACGATAAAAGCGGCGCCATGCGATTTTGATCCTGGAAGTGCAATAAATAAATCTCCCGGCCGCACGCTGCGGGTATCCGACGCAATTCCGGTAACTAAAATTTCGCCTTGCTTTTGGTCGCCGACTTCAATTCCTAAGAAACGAGCAAGTTCTGATAGCGATTTAGCGTTGCTTGTTTCTGGCCGAATCATTTTAGAAGCGCCACCTTGCTCAACTGGGCTTCAGTAAGTGGATAGGCCTTAAACGTCGGTGGGGTTGGTGGAATGTGTCTGGACTGCAAAACGAAACTCATAACTTGCTTGAAAACTGGGCCACCAAGTGAGCCGCCCCAATGCAGACCCTTTGGATCTTGAATTGTCACACTCACAACGTATTTCGGTGCATCTGCTGGCGCGAAGCCAATGAAAGATGCGGTGTAGCCGCTATAACAATGACACTTGTCGTTATAACGCATTGCCGTACCTGTCTTACCAGCGACTCGATAACCGGGAATTGCCGCAGTAGGTGCGGTTCCATTGTCTGAAACCACACTTTCTAACATTGTTCTAATTTTTTGTGCGGTGTCTACGCTAACTACTCGCTCACTCTTTTGCCCAACAGCTGGCGAATAATTACCACTGCTATCGGTAGTACCTGCAACGACTGTGGGCGTAACTCGAACACCATCATTTGCGATAGTGGCAAATACACTTGTGGCTTGCAGGGCAGTTACCGAATAACCTTGTCCAAAGGCAATCGTTGGCTCTGAAGTTCCAGACCACTCGGAGACCGGGTGCAAGATTCCAGCAGATTCCCCCGGAAGATGTGATCCAGTATTTTCTCCAATTCCAAACTTTGTGAGATAGTCATAAAGCTTTGTGCTTCCAAGGGCCTGTCCAACTTGAATCGCTCCGGTATTACTTGAAATTGCAAGTAAGCCAGTTGTTGTTAACCGCTCAGTCTTATGTTTCTCGTGATCATGAAAAGTTGTTGCACCAACTTTGTATGCATAAGGGATGGTAAAAACTGATGTTGGCGTAATCTTTTTCTCTTCTAAGGCCGCAGCCAATGTGATCACTTTTCCCGTTGATCCGGGCTCGTAAATATCCTGGACTGCGGGATTTCTAATACTTGCCAATGTGATTGTCTTAGGATCAGCCGGATCAAATGTCGGTGCACTCGCTTGCGCAACTATTTCACCAGTTTTAGGATTCATAACAATAATTGTTCCCGACTTGGCACCGTCTTTTTTGACGGCCTTGCTTATTGCATCTTGGGCAACCCATTGAATGTCACGATCGATTGTTAGCTTTACCGAGGTTCCAGGTTTTGCTTCAACTTGAATCTTTGCGGAACCAGGAATAACGGTTCCAGCACCGTTCTCATAAATGTACTGGCCATTTGTTCCAGCAAGTATCGGATCCAAGCTGCTTTCGACTCCCGCTGCACCAATTCCCGCATCATTTGTAAAACCAATTAAAGATGCGGCCAATTTTCCTGTTGGGTAACTTCTAACATATGCAC
>Ga0209084_1000483_pt1 | contig 37399 bp, 72 predicted proteins | sample C_130820_MF_Meta_FD_187309 | JGI IMG/M metagenome (GOLD analysis project Ga0209084, IMG submission 187309) | Freshwater microbial communities from Lake Croche, Canada to study carbon cycling - C_130820_MF_MetaG (SPAdes) (version 2) | ecosystem: Environmental > Aquatic > Freshwater > Lake... | reverse complement strand
GCTTCTGCATTAGTGGTCCAAATCTCAAAGTCGGATATGAGTTCGTTTATTTTCATTTTAAGCCTGCAATGGATAGCATCTGTTTTAATAGTTTGTCGTCAGCGGATTCAAATTGCGATGGTTGAGGATTAGGACTAGTACCTATGTTAGTCTTTGCACCAGTTGCAGTACGAACCATATCGTTGCCTGTTTTCGCTTTGAATGCAGTATTGGCACGTTGATCTACGGCTTGACGCATTTGCGGCATTACTTTATTAAATTCTGCTGTGGCTGCATCAGCAGATGCTTTCAATTTTGGCAAGTATGCTCTGACATCTGCAACATCTTGTATTAGTTTTTGCTGTTCGGCTGGATCTGGATACTGTTTGGCAAACTCAGGAGTTTTGAGTAATGCTTCCATTTGTGTAGTTAGTTCTTCGAATATCTTATAAAGTTGCGGTGCAACATCAGACATAGTTTGAAACATCTTCATCATGGTTTCGTCACCGTCTACATCCCCGTCTGCATCACGTACTACAAGCTGTTCAGCAGATGCTTGCTGTTCGGGAGGAAGTGACTTTATACCATCTAATATACCTTTGCCCATTAGATCTATGTGTTCATTATCAAATTGTCCTGGTACCACACCCGACGTATCATTAAATTCTGTATCCGCTTCATTAAATTGTTTAAACTTCTCTGGAGGTACTACAGGCTTTGGAGCACCGCCAGGCCCAGCAACTTCACCAGCATCCATATCTAGTCTGTCTTTAAGTATTTGTATACGCTTTTCAATTTGTGATTGGTACTGTGTTCCTTGGTAAGCCTTTTGTAATTTTAATAACTCTGCCATTTGTTTGCTTGTCTTAGCCCACTCTTCAGGACTCTTATTACCAAAGCTGAGAAAGTCTTCGTGTGCATTTTTTTCAAAGTCATGATCAGTTACATCGTTGATATAGTTGTCAGTTGGATCGCCGCCAATGTCGCCATAGTTTTCAGTAGCAGGCATTTCAACTTCAGCACCTTGTTGAGGACCTTGAGGTGCAGTTGCTCCGGTTGCACCTGCAACGGCAGGATTCATTGTGAACTGATTTGGATTGTCTGGATTGGCAGCAATGGCTTTGGCAGCTTCTGGATCCAAGTGCAATGTAGAATGTGGATCATCAGGATGCTGTAAGTCGATACCTGTAGTAGGATCGTTTTTGATTACCTTGTACATGGTGTTATCTTCGCGTACTATATCTTTAACTTTCATTGGTGTTCTCCGAGACTTAATTGTTTGCTTTGTAATTGATCAATTCGTTTGCGTAATTTTTCTATTTGTCCGCGGGCCCGTAGCAGTTTAAAGGCCAAATTTTCTACACTGTATTCGCCGTTGCCTTCTAAGCCTGCTTTACGCAAACGATAGATATGATCCATTGTTTCCTTAGCAGTATTTAAGTCATTACTGCGTAGTGCTTGGTTTATCTTTCCAGCATAGTTGCGGGCTTTGTTTTTGATTGCTTTGGGATCTACTTCAGGCGTAAGTTCAGTGGGCTTACTCAACCACTTGTTGCGTTGTATACTGTATATGCCAGCACTGTGGTGTGGTTGCGAACTATCCTGCACATATACTTCAACAGGTATATCTTTGATAGTGATCTTGTATGTGCTGTTGTACTGATTCTTCTTGGCATCAAACAGTTCTTTAAGATCAGAATGATCTTTTGGAATACGGGCTATAAGATGTAGGTCCACATCACTGTGCTTGCTGTATCCATAACTGGCATTTGAGCCGCTGATGGTAATGTCCGTTAGGTCAAGGTTGGGTATGTTTATAAAATCTATAAAATGCTTGGCTATTTCTAGCAGTTTAGAACGAACTTCAGGTTTTAAACTATGATTATCCCATAAACTAGGATTCAATGTTTTATGTGTTTCTACCGCTTGAAGTTCTGCTAAATTCATAGTGCATTATTTAACAGGATCATAGTCCTAGGAACTTTAATATATGTGGAAAGTTAACAGCGTTGATCCAGCCGGTGCCAGCGGCAAATGCTAGGGCTACCATGGCATACATTGTATACTTGTTTTTAACTTTCTCTAATTCGCCAATTTTGTCAGCTAGTTCGTTGTGCTGTGCAGACTGTTGCTCATTTAGGTGATTGGCATGCTCATAGTATCTTTCAGCATTGCTACGATACTCATCAGTCATCTTGTCTAGCTGTGCTAATACTACATCACGAGTGTTGTCAAGACATTCGTGCATTTCTTTGACATCTGCTTTGAGGTCAACAATTTGCTCTTTGATTGATTCTACTTTGGTTTCAACTATGCCTACTCGCTCAGGTAACATAGCTATTTGTGCTACTGCTTCTTTCGTCGCCATTATGGGCTCTTCCTCAAGGTTATGTAAATTAATGTGTCTGGGCTTGTTCCCAGTGTATGATTAATTGCCTAAATTGTGAGCCTGTTGGTGTAGTGAAAATACTAGTAGTATTTATTGTTTTTGGTAGAAAACTATATTGGCACCTGGATTAGCTGTGTTAAAAACTGCATAGTTTTGCTCCATCAACTCGTTAAGCCCAGCAATATAGGGCACAAGATGAAAGTCTTCTTTGAGAAATCCCACTGGATCATTGTTATTTTCATACAAAAAATCACGCTCTGTGCGAAAATCAAAACGCCATACACGTATAATATCATCAGTATCAAAGCCCACAAGTTTACCCTTAACTTCAGTTACTGTGGGTTTTTGATCATAGGTAATATTGGCCCTAATGCCCAGCGTTTGTAGCAGTATTTGAAAGTTCTGTTCTTGCAGTAACTGAACTTCTTTACCAAACTCACGCCGTGTCTGACCAGTGTGGGTAATATCCACTAGTGTGTACAACTTATAATCCATTTTATTTTTTCTTATGTTCTAATACAGTATCAACAATATCTTTTACAGTAATAATGTTTTCGTGTGTGGTTGTTGGGAACTCTGTTTTAAAGTGGTCTTCTAATGCCACTACAATTTCCAGTGCGTCCAAACTATCAACTCCAAGGTCTTCTGCAAGATTTGATTCTAGTGTAACTACACCTGCTTTTAATCGCAATTCTTTTGTTACAATTTTAATTACTGCTTCTTCAACATCTGTCATTTTATTCCTTGCTGTATTTTAATAGTATCGAATGATCGGTTTGATTTGGATGCCAGTCTGTTCGCATAAAGTCCCATATGTGTTCGGCACTGCAACGGATCACACCGCTTTGCTTGTCAAACAGCATGACCCATGCATCTTTGAGTGTACGCCATTTCCATAATTGTTTATCGGCATGTAAAAACATCACTGTATGTTTGGCCATGTAATATGTATAATACGCTAAAACACACATCATTGCAAGTCTTCTGGTTGATGTCTTGCCGCCAATAGCGTTCCAAACATCCATGGCCACTGCTTTGTGTTCTATTTCTTCAATGCCGTGCCAACGCCATACGTGTTCAAAATGTGGATGCATACGCTTTAAGCTAGTTCTATAACTGAGGAACAAGTCTGCGTTGGTTGCTGTGATATGCTCGATACATATAGTTGCCGCTAGGCAAGCACGGTTACTCCATCGTTCTCTCGTCTTGGCCCAGAACTTGTTCATATCTGTTTCAACCTGTTTTGCTGGCAAGCCTTGACGTTCCATCCATTCATTGTATTGAATATGCAAATGTCTGTGCCAGTTTTCCTGTTTGATAAACTCTTGTATCTCAGCAAGCTGTGCAGGATCCTTAATGCGATCCCGGTAAGGCTTGATGCTGTCAATGAAAAAGCGTTCACCGTCTGGGAACGTGACACTCAATGCATTGAGAAAGTGTGTTTTAAAAGGACTGTGATCATTCCAATGTTGTGGAAGGGCTTGCGTCCAGTCTAGTTTGAGTGGGTGACTTGTAAACATAAGATATTTATTCAACAAAAAAGGATCCGAAGATCCTTTTTGTTTTGTCAGTGTGGATTAACGTTTTTTTGTTAAACCTAATTTGGCAGTACGTTCAGCAGCCTTGGCTATCTTGGCAGTGTTGCTTTCATCTGATTTTAAATCTAATTCAAATTTAGCAGTCTTACCCATACCAAGAGTTTCACGTACCACTAGGCTATTTGCATGGGCGTTGTCCATTTTTTCTCTGGCTTGTGCTCGGGCCAACGCACGGGCGTTAGCTGTCATATTTTTAAATAGTTGCATTATATGTTCCTTTTAGTATAAGTGTCTGCCTGGTAGCAATCCGCCACCAGTGTCTTCTAGTTCGTAAAGATTAAAGTCGTCGATGCCAAATACATCAGGGCCATCAAGACGATATTGATCTGATAAGAAAAACAAGTTATAAAGTCTGTCAACTAGATCGTTGATACCCGATGCTCCGCTGGGGAAATAACGATCGTTAGTTCCTCTACCATCTTGGGCGGCGTCTGTTTCATCTACACCAGCTTCATTATAGTCAAAGTTGCCTCTGTCGCTGTATAACCATTGGCCTGTTTCGGCAGCAATGGCAAATACAAAACTATACGGTGCCATTGCACTTGGGCCACCAATTTCATAAAACTCGGCAGTTTCTGCTAGTGTTCTGATAATCTTACTATAAAGGCTATCTGGATTTTTGTAAGCACTTGGACGATCAATAAAATCATCATAGTTACTAACATCGTTATATAAATCGTAACCGTATAAACCTATGCTAATAAATTTTAATTCTCTTGTACCAAACTTACTGCTTGGTTGTACTTTTCTTGTATTATTACCCGTTGGGTCATCATATGTTTGTGGCATGTTATATCATCCTTATGTTAGTTTGCCCAATAGGCAGGGAAAATACCAAAACTCGGAGCACAGCGTTCAACCCAGTACGGGCCAGGACCAAAGCGATTGTAAATGGCATTTATAAATCCTGCTGCCGCAACACCCGGGTATGTCATATCTGCACAACATCCACTGATATAATCTCCGGCTGTTCCTTGATAGATTGCATCAAGCCAATCAATTCGTGCTGTCATGCTGCCTGAACCATTAGTTAACTCAAATAATGGGCCAGGCTCGCCACCAATTTCTTTAGGATTCTGAATGTCTAATACTTCACTGTCAGCAGTTTCAGAAAGTCTTAATTGAAGATTGGGACCGTCTAACTCATGTTCTTTAATATAGTAAGTCTTGCCTGCCACAATACCGCCAAATGTTGTTCCTGAAAATACAATTGGCATGCCAGTGTAGACATGGCTACTAAAAAAATTGCCGTTAAAACTAATCCAGTTGGGATCGTAGTCATTAGTAATTGTGGCTTCAAGTGTGGCATATGGATTCTCAGAGTCATATGGTCGTGTAATTGGACTGTCAGCATCATCTGGGATAGCAAACACAAATGCTTCTGGTGCGTTAGTATCTCCTCGCTCATAGAAATTTAAATAATCCCAGTTTCTGATAAATGTTTCATTCAAGTTGTGCGGTTGGCCTAACCAGTAAATTTCAGCACCTGCTTGTTGTAGTGTTTGAACAAGTTGAGAATATGTACCATTACTGTCATCTTTACTAGCAACTAGATCAGCACCGTAAAACAAACATGTATAAAATGCTAACTTGCGTGTGCCAAGGTTAGTAGTTTCTCTAGTCTTGCGATAGTTCAGTGCTAGATCGCTAGTACTACCGTCTTGATTCTTTGTTAAATCTGGCATTATTGCCTCCTAATACGTTTATGATATATTTATGCTGTCAACAAAAAAGGACCCCGGGGTCCTTTAGTGTTTAAACGTGTGTTTAATTAAGCACCAAATACACCATTGTCAAAATCACGCTTGTAGTCTGGCTCAGCGAAATCGCTGTTGTCAGTCCAACCGTCACGGGCGTCACTTAAACTGCCCCATGGAGCACCACGCATGTAAATCTGTAGTACTGCAACATCATAGTTAGATTCTGATAAACCGCTTGCGTCTAATGCGTTTTGAATTGCTTGTTGTAGAGTTTCGCTCTTACTGTTATGGCCGTTGCCTGGATTGCTTTCGTCCAATTCAATATTGTTGCCGTCGTTGAACGTGTCTTCAAAAAGGCCAACAATGAACTTGCCGTAGTTGGTTTCAATGTAAGGTGCACCTACTGTTACAATTTCGCCTTTAGTTTGAATTGCGTCGATGACTACGTTCAAAGTTTCAGCAAAGTCTTCAGTTGTGTGTAAGTGTCCGATACGGAACCATACGATTTTACGTGTACCAAAACGGCTGAATGGTACGATGTCTTTACGATAGTTTGCGTCAATTGCAGTACCAAAAGCTCCTGATCCGATTAATGATGGCATAATATTCTCCTGTATATGCTTGTTCACACTTTGTGAACTTGTAATATATTTATACCAGCCAACAAAAAAGGGCTCAAAGAGCCCTAATTTGCTTCCCATCCCTTGAGAATTAATTGTCGTTCATTGACTCGTCTGAGTAGTATAAACGTCCTGAAGCAAAACCAGCACCGTGTAGGTGTTTTGGTGTAACACCTTGGCAAATTGAGCCAATAGCATCTTGTAGGCTTTGTGCCATGTCGTTAACTGTACCGTCACCTGCTTCACTACCAGGAATGTTGACCGGGTCAGTGGTTGTATCACTGGCCACAACAACCATGAAATGATCGCTGTATGGCTCGCCTACTGCGTAGATTTCTGCGGCCACTTGTACACCACGAACTGCACGGCTGTACAAGCTGTTTGAGTCGTATGGGTCCGTGGCACATCCGTTTACCTGCACGTCATAAAACTGTAGTTGACGTGTTGCAAAACGTGTGCTTGGTTTTGTTTTTAAGTAGTTGGCTGCTACGTTGATACCACTACCTGAGTCTGTTCCGATTACTGATGGCATAATAATTTCTCCTGTATGCTTTGTTCACCCTCTGTGAACTTGTAATGTATTTATACTTGAACAGCAAAGATACTGTTATATGCCAAGTTTATTGGAAATAGATCTGAACCAGTTGGCTGTGCCTTCAGTAAAAACACGGTCTGGATATTTTTTAGTCATATCGCCACGGAACTGTGCTAGTCGCGGGCTTTTTATACCGCCTGGCAAATGTAACAATATACGATCCACAGTTGCAGTCCAGTCTTGGGTGGCATTGGGATCATTGAATACTCGCTTGGCAATGGAGTTAATGTCACGGTCCTGCACTTCGCCTGTGCCACGATGTTTTAGGGCACCGCCCATGCCGTGATACAAATGTGTCTTTTCAGGATGTCCAGGAATACTGTTGATTAAACTTGCCATGGCCATCTGTTGATCCTGTCCGTCCCATTTGAAATCCTGTGAGTAGTCGTGCTCGTGATGCTTGTATGTTGTGTCAGCGTTGAATGTAGTGGGAAAATCCACTTGATAGTATGCTGGTAGTTCAACACCCAGCACAGGAACTGACACAGTTGTTTTAGCAGGATATGCAATGTGTACTTGTTCGCCTGTTTGTGTAACTGCTTGAAAGTGCTGTTGTAAGTGTGCGGCTAGTCCTGCACGGATTGCTGATTCGTCTGCACCCTTGGGTAATCCCAGTGCTTGTCTAATGCCTTCTGCATTCACATGTACATCAATGTCACCTGCTGTTTCTTTAACTGAGCCCAGTTTAAACCAAGGATGTTTGGGATTCCAACTGCCCGCTGAACCAGTGGTCCAGTGGCCTTCGTGTCCTAAGTTTGATAGTATAGGCTGTATGGCCGCGGCAATGTGGGGATATGCTGTTCTTGTAACACGAACAATAACGCCCTTGACATTGGCTGGATAGATCTTTTTTCTGTTCTTTTCAGGCATGTCAATACGGCCCTGGTTAATCTCACCAAGTTCGTAAATGCCCGCTGATTCTAGTGCATGTCCGCTCATTCTTTGCTTTCCTGTATGCGTTTGATACCACGTTTAAACTTGCTTGCATCTGATGTTTTGATGCTGTTGATGAAACGGCGTTCAAGCTCGGCCGCAGTTTCCAAATCATAGTTGGATCGGATTTGTTCCAGCAAGTTGATTGCACTTTGTATAATGTTTGATCCGCGACTTTCTATAACTAAATCAGTATCTCTATTGATACCCAAGTCACTCAATTCTTGCAAAATACTTCTAGTTGTTTTACGCATGGTTTTTATTTGTTATCGTGTATTTATAGTATATTACATTCATTTATCAAGAAGGTCAAATGAGTTGATAAATGTTGCATTGCCGCATATAATAGAATAAATACTCAGTAGAAACACTAATAGTGTTTTTACTTACACATATACAGGAAAACACAATGAAATTCTTATCAGACAAAATGCAGGCTATTATGGAACGGTTAAGCGAAATGTTCCCGGGTAGCAGTTATCAATCAAGTTTAGATGCGTATCTAAGCACCAAAGGCATTACCGATGCCGCCCAGTTGGAAAACTACATCCAACAATTCAACTATTCTCACAAGGAAAAAAATATATGAAAAAAATTATCACAGCAATCTTCGAAGTTATCAAAGAAATTCAACAAGCACGAGCAGATGCTATGTTTAAAGGCAGATACTGGAGCTAATATGAAAGAATTTGCTAAAAAATGGGAAGAGCGTGAATATGGTCCTAAACTGGCAATGGCTGCTATCTCAGCTATGATTGTTTACTTGGTAGTAGCACAATGATGTTTTTAGACACATTAATAATGTTGCTACGCTGGAAACAACAAGGGTGGGAAGTACATCCCATTATCGATACTGAATTCCACGGCTGGTTCTAACCGCTAAATATTGGCATGAAATTAGTGTACATACACGGTGCCAATGCCACCAGCGAGAGCTTCAACTATATCAAAAGCAAACTGGGCAAGGGCATAGACATAGATTATGACAGCCGCAATGGGTTTGAGAATAACCTAAAGGACATGCAGACAGCATTACAGGATCACAAGGACCTAGTGTTCGTTGCACACAGTCTAGGCGGTATCTATAGTTTGCATTTAGCCAACAGCATGCCCATGGCTGTTAAAGGTGCTGTGACGTTGAGTACTCCGTATGGTGGTGCTGAAGTAGCGGACTATGCCCAATACTTCTTGCCATTCAGCAGACTAATGCGTGACATTGGTCCTAGTAGTTGGGTAATGAAGCAGGCTAAACGTATTAAAATACAGCATCCTTGGACTAATATAGTTACTGTAAAGGGTCAAAGCCCTTTTATGCATGAGCCCAACGATGGTGTGGTAACTATTGCCAGTCAGAAACATCATGCGGATATGGAATTAGTAGAAGTGGACTGTAACCACTATGAAGTTGTGCTGAGTGACTCAGTTGTTAGACTTGTTAAAGAAAGAATAAACAAGTTTAAGAAATAAGTCATTCAGCTTTACACACAGTTATGTATACTGTATAATAAATACATGGACAGCAAAGTTGCTGTTGAAATAAAACATACACACAGGAGAATTATATGTTTACATTTGAATCAATCATCGACACCGTTACAGGTGCTCAAACCAAGTTTGTAGAGACTTACGTTACAGACAAGAAAGTCAAAGCTGAAGTTACTAAGGTAATCGAAGCACAAGCCGCTTTCACAAAAACCACTTACACGAACACATTGGAACTTGCTCAAACAGCAATGAAGAATCTCAATGAGTTGGTTTACTCTAAGAAAGGTGCGTAATATGTCAGACTTTACACCAAAACTACCAGAAGTTAAGTTTTCTAAAAACGGCTACGAGATCCGCACAGATGTGCTATCCATGGCCAAGGATGCTGTTATGGAAGAATATCACAGCAAGTTCCGTGGCTGGGAAATGTCAGTGGCCAAGGACGAAAAGACTGGCCAAGTTGTTACTAGAGTAGATATGCCAGAGTTTCCAGGTCTAGATAAGATCATGGAAGCCGCTGAAAAGTTCTATGGTTTCGTCAATACCGGAACCAAGAAGTAAGCATAGCTTTATCGCCAGAATAGCGTAACATTCACTAGCACCTTCGGGTGCTTTTCTTTTGGCTAAAATACTTGTCAACGGATGTGCAGGCTATGGCGTTATATATATGTAGGGGTAGAAATTCCTACTTAACCAAAAGGAAACTTCAAAATGAAAACTATCGCAACCGTAATCGCAACCTTGTTTGCCGCAACTGCTTTCGCCGCTGAGCCAGCTAAGGCTCCTGCAACACCAGCAAGTGCAACTCCTGCCGCTACAGCAAGTGCTCCAGCACCAACTGCTTCTAAGCCTGCCAAGACTGAAAAGAAAGCAAAGCCAGAGGTAGCCAAAGCTGATGCCACTAAAAGTGCAACACCAGCACCTGCCGCTAAGGATACCAAAACAGAAGCTGTTAAGAAGTAATCCACTTAGAAAAAGTTTGATACTTGGAGGGAGCGATCCTTCCAATACTATCGACGATGAAGATCTAATAACAACGTATCGTCGCAGAGATTTAGACAAGTCGGACAAACTCCAACCAGATGCTGATCTCAGTGATTATGTTTTAGTTAGATTGGCTGTGGCCAGAGCCAAAGCAATGGCTGCATATAGAGAAGCTCAAGCGTGAAAACGGTTGGGCTTTTTTATTCTACTGATTCTTTGTCAAAGTAGTTGGGATGCTGTTTACCCCAGTTACGCATGATAACTGCGGCCTGTGCATTAGCTTCATTCTCTTGTGGTGATCCAGTTGAACCAGCGGCATCGTCAGCCAGCTCGCCATTCAAGTCTTGTTTGAAGTGTACCATTTCGTGTGCTAATGTCCTGCACACATCGTTGATGTGGCGATTTTTCACAGTGATGGTGATGTGCTCAGCACCTGGCTGATATCCACCAAAGCTCTTGTTGTTTACACTTTGCTTTGAGTCAAACACAAAGTCAAACTTTGGCAATGTTTCAAGTTCCAAATGCTTGGCGGCAAAACGCACAAAGTCGTGTAGGATACCAAATGTATCCCGTTTGCTCATGCCCTCTACAAGTATTTCTTTAACTTTCATTGAGTATTTATTACCAATTAATGGTAAACTGTGTACCTTGTGGGATTACTGAAGCACCAAACCATCCGGCAAAATTATAAAAGGTAGCATCTTCTGAAGCAACTGATGTAAATCCGCTGCCGGTCTGTGTTCTCACGTTGATTTGATTAGCAGTAAATCCGCCATTGTCGAATCTTGGATCAGTCCAAGTCAGTATCCAACCAGTGTTAGTGATGGCCGAAGCCATTCCTGAATTATCTGATTTTCTAACTTTAAACGTAAATGGATTGCCTACACTACTGTCTATGGTTCCTACATAACTGGTAACAGGAGCATTAGTCCAAGGACGACCAGCTACTAAAGTTTGAGAACCCAAATATTGCCAAACAACAAAAGAATGGCCGACTATGCTGTTGCTGGTTAAAGTTAATTGCGTATCCGATTGTATTGATGCGATAGTACCAATTCCAAAGTTTCCATACGTTGATGTCATAACTGTGCCAACAGTCAACGTTGTAAAACTGGTTCCGGAACCAGTAACAATATTACTAGATGTACTGGCACTGATCAGTCCTGAGCCGGCAACTTGTACAGCACCATTGGCATTATTAGTTATAGCATTGCCTGTGTATTTTGTTGGTAATAAATTAATATCTAAAGTATTAGCGGCTCTATAATAATTCTTAGTAGAATCTATGCTTCCAGTAATCGTGCCATCACGGGCCACAACTTTGCCCTGTCGTTTGGCAGTGGCTTTGTCCAGTTTGGCTTCTTGCTTTAACTGTTTAGTTGATAGTGTTGATATTCCGTTGGCGGCCATTATATGAATCCTCTACGTGTATTTATCGATAAGTACTCCATGCTTACACATGTTCCTATAATACCTAATCTAGTGTATAAAACGCACGTTCCGCTAGATTGGGCGGCAATCAACAACAAGTGCTTTGATTTAATCGGTACTTCTTTAAAAACAGAGTATGCTAAATCTCCTACAAACGGTGGTACTTCATTCACTCAACGAGAACAACCTCACGAGTGGGACGAATTTAGTCTGTTACGATCAACAATACAAGCTAGCATTGAACAGATACGCAAAGAGTGGAAGTTAGTTCCCATTAAGTTTTGGTTAGAAAAAAGCTGGATAAGTTGGCATGATAATGGTGCCAAACTAGAAGAACACGATCACGGGCATACTATGTTTATAGCAACATACTATTTGAAAAAGCCCCCAAACAGCGGCAACATTGAATATAGAAATCCGTTAGAATATCACTGGGCTGGATACCCCATCTTACCCCCAGAACAAACACTCTGGACTGAAGTTCCTGCAGAAGCAGGAGATCTACTGTTGTTTCCCGGATGGCTCAAACATCGGGTACAACCTAACAACACCAATCAGAGGCGCATTGCCCTTACTATAAATATTAACTCACATAGGTATCAATTTAATGATTAACAAGCAACCGTTCGAGAAACTGATCGCAGAACTAAAAGACAATGGCAAGTATCGTGTGTTTAATGATATCGTACGTGAAACAGGTAAGTTTCCCAGTGCTATATGGTATGGGCCTTACAACATCAAAAACATTGTTAACTGGTGTTCGAACGACTATTTAGGCATGGGGCAGAACAAAGTAGTACTGGATGCTATGCATACAGCATTAGATATGACTGGCGCAGGATCTGGCGGCACACGTAACATTGGTGGTACTAGTCACTATCACGTGGCCTTAGAGCATGAGATAGCCACTCTACACAAGAAGGAAAAGGCAGTATTGTTTAGTTCAGCCTATGTGGCTAACGAATGGACCTTGATTGCTCTGGCCAAGATTATTCCTAATATTGAATATATCAGCGACAGCAATAATCATAACAGTATCATAGTGGGCATACAGCATAGCCGTGCTAAGAAAGTTATCTTTAATCACAACGACTTAGAAGATCTAGAACAAAAACTTAAGATTAGTTTTGCACAAGGTAATACTCCTTGTGTAGTATTTGAAAGCGTGTACTCAATGGACGGAGATGTTGGACATATTAAAGAAATATGTAAACTGGCTGAAAAATATAAAGCTATAACTTACATAGACGAAGTTCATGCAGTGGGATTATATGGTAAAACTGGCGGCGGCAAAGTTGAAGAACTTGGGCTTGAAGACAAGATTGATATAATCAACGGAACCTTGGGAAAGGCCTTTGGTGTTCAAGGCGGCTACATTGCTTGCGATAAGATTGTAGCTGATGCCATTCGAAGTGTTGCCGCTGGTTTTATCTTTACCACGTCAATGAGCCCTGTAACTTGTAGCGGAGCATTGGCTGCTATCAAATGGCTCAAGGATCATAATGAAGTACGTGAAAAGCATCAAGAACGGGCTCGTAAACTAAAACATAGATTGACTGTGGCTGGCATACCTGTAATGGAATGTTCAACTAGTCACATTGTTCCTGTGCTGGTCGGTGATGCTAAACGTGCTAAGGCTATGAGTGATGCATTGTTAGCTGACTATAGTATCTATGTACAGGCTATTAACTATCCTACAGTTGATGTGGGCACGGAGCGATTGCGATTTGCTCCCACTCCGTTTCATGATGATGGTATGATTGAAGACCTTGTTGAGGCCCTGGTCCATGTGTTTAATACAAACTGATCAACTGCGTGACGCCAAATACTAAGGCAGCACGAGCCTGTTGATCAGCGGCCGCTTCTTCCAACTTGTCTGTACTGATTAAATCTTGTAGGATCTCTTTGGCTTCACTACCACTTAGTAAGCCTGCTCCAACAGATTCGTGTACTTGTAACGCATACTGAGCACGTTCTGCGGCCCATGGATGGCCGCTGTTCATTAGTTCTGTTAATACGCTCATTTAGAATCTCCTAGTTTTCCTACTACATAGCACAATGGCTCTAACACAGCACGATATACTCGTCCTAATGTGTCTCTACGACGACCTTTTATTTCTAAATAGATGTCGCTGGTTCTATGACGGGCAATGTGTTCTAATGCTTTCTTAACCCAATGATTAGTTTGGCCTGTACCTTGAGCATAAGCAACCAATGGCAAGAACAAAGCATGATAGCCACGTTGATATACATCAGCTTCGGGCATGTTGGCACTATGACGCAACCATATGGCATTGCGATAACTTCCAAATCCATATTCATCGTTCATCATAGTACACACAATTTTCTTTCCGCCGCCACTTAATACGCTTACTACTTTACCAGCCGCATCTGTACAAGCATTGGCAATTTGTCCGCCTGTTTTGACAATACCGTTTTCAATTTGATAACCAGCATCGACAAATGTTTTTACAGCTTCTGCGGCTTTGATGCCTGTGAGATTCTCCAAGTCAGCCTGTCTCAAGTTAGATAAGGATACTGCGGCATTGTAAATATTTTTGCGATTATCATAGATATATTTGCTTGTTCGGTAAGCCTGCATGCCTTCGTTTATCAGTTGATTAAAATCAAAGGTGCCGCTAACATTGACATCTTCAAGTCCTATATACGCCGCAACACTTCCTGATACTCCCATAGTGAGTTTGCCATCTTTGTAAGTGGTCTGCTCTCCGAGATCAGCTTCAAAGTGATCGCGCCCAACTGACACACCGGCTGATGCAGTTCCACCAACTGGACCTTCTGTCACAGTAACACTGCCTTCTACACCCACGCAACTGCCAATTTCCACGCCACCTTGCATTTGTTGGCCGTTTTGGCCAACTTCAATGACCATCTCAGCTCTGGCACCTGACTGTGCAAACACACAACCTTCTGCATTGACTGTGGTGTCTGGACCGTATGGATTCACAACATGTCCTTCTACTGCGGCACCTGATTCGGCTCGTACTATACAACAGGCTCCGGCTGTGACATAAGCATTGTTGCCTGTAGTACCAACACCAGCATAGGCTTCTTCTCTCACTGTCAAATCTACCCAGGCACGCATTTGGCAACCAACATACTCGTTGCCTACTTCTGCTGTGGCTTCGGCACCCACGCTGTATGATTGTCCAACATAGACTGAAGCACCGGTCCTGCTGACTTCAGCACTGGCTGATTGATTGTATGTGGCATAGGCAGATACTTGGTAGCTGGCACTAAATCCGCCACCGGACACTGAATCAGATTTTGACACAGTTATCTCACCGCCACTATTATATGCCACTACCTGTTTATTGTCAGTGGGATCTTTGGCTCTTTCTGTAGCAGGCAAGAATCGAGTACCATGCACTGAGTATAATGCTCGTATCTGCGATGCTGTCAGTACTGAGCTGTATGCTCTAATCTGTGCCAAGTTGCCTTGGAAGTTTTCACTGGCTCCGGCGTTGTAAGCAATGCCCAATGCTGTATTGATTCTGGCACCTTTTGGAAAGTTGTTATGTGTGTTGTCTAACGCACCGTCTACAAAAATCTGTGCTTGTCCTGTGGCAATGTTACGAGTAACTGCCAATTGATGCCATCGACCGTCATTGTAAGATTTAGTAGATACAAATGTAGTATCAGGCTGACCCATGCCAAACACAATGCGTCCTTGTGCCATACCAATGCCCATGTCAGCAACATCGCCTCCCAGTTCACCGCCCACCATCATAGTAGACATATACCATGGGGCATTTGGATTACCACGAGTAGAAGTTGTGTTGAACCATATGATCCATGTCATATTGTTGACCACTGGCATGCCTATATTGGCACGACGGACATCGCCATTAAAAGAGAAATAGCCACCAGCATCAGTGCTATACCCTTGAGACCCATGTGTCAAGGTAGCATTGAATCTATTGTTACTGTCAGTCCATGTGTTGCCTGAAGTATAGTTAGCGGCATCCAGATTCATTACAAGGCTGTTGGCTGAAGCAGATTTATAGCCACCTGCGTTTGAAGTTCTAACTGAAATACTACGCACTGGCACTTGTTTCCATCTTAGCTTATCCATGTCAGCTTTGGCAGCAAGCATGTCTTTCTGCGCAGAATCGGCACTGGCCTTGGCTGAATCAGCAGGACCCTTGGCAACAAGTAAGTCTTTGATATTGCCTTCAATAATGAAAGCAGCCGCTTTGGCAAGTTTGTTATTTTTACCTTGTAAACGAACAGGTCTTCGGCCAGCACGGATAAACACGGTGCTGTTGTATTCTTTTCGCTGTCCACCAATGTCAGCTATCGGTTGATTATCTACCCAGGCTTTTCCTGAATCATCAACTGCACCTCTAAAGTTATAGTAAGCATCAACCGGGAAGTCAACCATCCAAGTATAATCAAAAAGATCTGTATTGCCAATCCAATTACAGTTGTCATTTAACAGTTGACAATAGTTGTCTTGTTTTGGTTGATTGTTTAAGGGAACTTGCTGGCCTTGCCAATCAACTGTGGCAGTTCTCATGTTCCATATACGCATTAACTGTGTGTCATCATCAATAATCATGGCACAGGACTTATCACCACCAGTGTCATTGCCCTGGCAACGGATAACATGATCGCCACCGCCAATCCACATTACTTGACTGGTCATTTGATTGTAAGGGCCGCTCTTGGGCAGGTCAACTCCGTCAATACTGAACATGGCCCAGTTGTCGGCGGCATACTTAAAATTGTAATAACCATCACCTGGAAAGTTCACAGTAGTGGTCACATCAATCTGTTGTTTTTCTGTTTTGGTTGAAGTCTTGTTGGTAAACGGTTGCTTGAATGTGGTTACTTTGTCTTGCGGCCATACGCCATTGTCACGCAACCACTGACTGTAGTCGCCGTTTTGATCGCCTTGACGCCACGACATCAAGTTGGTGTTCTTTAAGTTAAAGAGTTGATTGACTGCCATTTAGAATCTCCCTTGTACTGATCCTGTTAGGATCTCAGTTTGTTGTTTAATAATTTTTAATTTCAAATCGCAATACAAAGGACTTACGGGTCCAGTCTTCAAACGATCTTGATACTCTTTAACTGTTGTTGTTATTGTATCCGTTAGTTTAGCAATATCACGTGTTGGTTTAGTACGAGCATAGGTGTCAAACCACTCTACATTAATTGCCAATGCACTTAACTGACTGGCTTGATCAGCCTTGCAATCAAAGTGATTGGCTTGTACTTGTATGTCTGTAATAACCTTAGCTTGGTTAACATCCCAACGGCTTGGAATCATTTCCATTATGCTGGCGCAACCTGTTAAACTTAAAAATGCTAATACGACTAATAATTGTTTCATATTGGCTCCAATGCTGTGTCGTCGCCGACTTTTTGTTGTACTGCTTGAATTGTCTGTGTAGGATATTGTTGTTCAATCTTGGCAATTGCTTGATTGTACATTTGTACTTGACTTGCCATGTCTGCTATCATTAATGCTTGACCAAGGCCGGGAATAAAATATAACAAAGTGGACAAGTTAGGGAATTTTTCTTTAAGTTGGCTGAGTAGGTTACCTTCAACATCTTGGCCACCGAACTTAACTTCACTTATAAATTCCGTTGCTCTCATTTTTTCTTTCCCGATTTCATGTTAGCCATCCAATGTGCTAACTGTGCCGCACGTCCATGGTGTCCTTTGGCAAACTTACGTAAACTACTAACACTACCCTTAGTTGGTACGTGATAGCGTTTACTGTCACCTTTGTCTTCTGGATTGCGCCCATCTGCAAAGTTCTCATGCACTTTGTCTAAAAACGTATCAGCAAACGCTTCACAACGTGTGCGTAGTTCTTTGTTCTGTGTTTCAACTAGATTGTATTCACGATCATCTTCTGCACCATCGTGCTGTGTTGGATCAATGTAACCGCAATAAACTTTTTGTATGCCGTGATCATTTAATAAGTCAGCACAGCTAGGTCCATCACGTTCATCCATTGGAGTGTTACATGGACTTAGTGTTGTAATAATTACACTACCTTGTGGGATACTTCCATACTTCTTAATAAAGTCTTCAATCACAGCATGTTCTGCATGTATACGTCCATCCTTGCCTGGACGATTTAGGCGAGCCATGTACTCACCTCTGAGTGGAAGTATGCCAGCGCCAACCATACCAAAGTCTTTGCCACTAGCTTGCCCTTTTTCTACAAGATCACAAAGCTCTGACAAGTACTTGTCCAGTTTGTGATAGTTGCGTACTTCGTAATCAGTACGATCATGATCTAATGAAACGCTTTCGTTAGTTCTCTGATACTCAGTTGCTTCACCTTTCAAACTCACATGCCAAGCATAGAATTTTGTATCTGGGTATTCTTCTTTAAGGCTAACAAATGCTTCCAAATTAGGAATAGCATCATCGTACATTATGGCTTTGGAGTAAGAATCCTTGTTCAGCAAATTTCGTATAATGATCTTTTTCTTTTCTTCAGTACTAGCTTTGCCCACAAAGTTACCTGCACGATACACATGTACTTTGCTCATGTCAACACCGTACTTACGAAACGTGTCCAAGAACAGTTCTCTATCATTGAAGTCTGCACGGGCAGTGACCATAACAACTTTGTTGCCTGTGGCTATGTCATGTTTGAGTTGATCAATCATTGGAATGATTGGTTTAGCATTAGTAAAGAATTCTTTGGCGTCTCGGAACGCACCAAAGTCAAACTCTTCACCCGGTTGTAGTTTATAGTGTGTGAAGTCGTGACTGTTGAGACTTTTAATTAGTTGTCCATCACGAATGACATGAACTTTAGTTTGAGTGTGGACCAGTGTGTCATCTATATCAAAGATGACCAGCTTGCTTGGATGTATTTCATGTGCTCTCATAGCTCGTTAATTTCATCAAAGGTTAGCGGTATTCCAGCCATGCCGCAACCAAATACGGCTAATCCAATGTAAATCTGTTTAAACAGGGCTGTAAGGGTTTCTTGGTCTATCATATCCATCATCCTCTGGGTATACAGGATATTTATCTGGTTCAGTCGGCGGAAGCGTTGGCTCCGCATTTAGCACGTTTAGCATTAGTTAAAGCTCCAAAGTCTACTGGCCATTCTTGTCCAGGATTTAATTCTCTAGCATTTTTAGGAAACTTGAAATCAATACCAGATGTTTTTTCAATTTGTGCAATCGGCAATCGGAAGCGAGTTAAATCGTTACCCAAGTTAGGATATGGTGCAACGTGCGGAAAAGCCCAACCTGCGATTTCTCCTGTAGCTTGATTGGTAACAATCTTGTAAAAACCGTGTGGAACAACTACACCGGTACCGATCTTCTTGTCGGTAGCATCATAGATACCACCTGCGACGATTGTGTAAGTTTGATTACGCTGTACTGCCCACCCACGCACTGATGTTTCTAACAGTTTCCAAATACCGCGATTTAAACTACCGGCCTGTGGGCTCATGTTGGTCATAAGGAATGATTCAAACTCTACTTGTACATCCCATGATAGGTCACCATCTGGTGCCATATGTCCTTTGTCGTAGCCTGTGCCAGCATAGTCATCCGGACGAGCTCCGCCCTGGACGCTTTGATCTGCGGCAAACGCATTGGTACGAGCAACACAGCCTATGGCATTAGGGGGTGTCAAGGTGTAGGCTACGTAGTTTGGTAGTTTGGCCTGTGCATCATATGCCACTAGGTAAGCCTGACGGCAAATAGGTTGTAGTTGACGTGCTGTCTGTGCAAAGCCGTATGGTTGATGAACAGCACAGGCCTGTACTGGATTTGGAGCACGTTGATCCCATGCACTTGCTAGACTGCTAACAGCAAGTAGTAGGACAAATAGTAATTGTTTCATTAATAGCACCTTTTTAATTAAGTGCTATTATTTAGTTAGAAACTATTGTTGATCCAGCCGATCTTCTTTCCAGCGGCAATGCGTCTATCGTGCTCTTCTACACTGCCTGGCCAGCGCCATGCCCATACAGCAACACACAGCATAAAGATGCCTGTATAAACAATGCCACGAGCGGGTACGTTGGTAAAGTACATGATAGCCAAACTGGAACTCATCATGGCCAGCATAAAGAACTTCATCTTAGTGGGAAATACACGTTTCTCACACCAGTTAGTAAGGAACGGGCCAAAGATCTTATGATTATATAGCCAGCGATGCATACGTTCGTTGCCTTTGCTAAAGCAATAGGCCGCAAATACTACGAAGCAACTATAAGGAATGCCCGGGGTAATTAATCCCACATAGGCCATGCCTAAACTTAAAAATCCTAATATATTCCATAAAAACTTTTTCATGCGATCCCCCAACTGTTATTACTTTTTCTTGCTTGTTTATCAAATCCATTTTTACAAATAGATTTAGGACACACCGTGGCATCTTGATGCAATAATATAGGATTATTGTATATATTGCCAAATCCTGACCCGCTGGCATGGCACCATCCTCGGTATACATTTCCAGCATAGTCGACTACGATTTGATCGACTCCGGCCCAACATAAATGCCCTAAGTAATTATCATACAGAGTTTGCTCAGTCCACTGAATTTGGACTTCAACTGGTTGGTCTTGCGGAACTACAATCTTGGAGGATTCTACGTAATAAGTCCATTGCTCATAATTATAGTCTAGGTACTTGTTGTTACCTCGTTGATAGTTAGAAAAAAGTGTTTTGAAACTTACTGAATATGCATGCTCTTTAAACATTTCAAAAGCATCAACCGCCTGTTGCCACCGATCAACTTCAGCATCTGCGTTAACTACTATGTGGCACGGAACATTGCTGTTGTAGGCCAAATCAACAACAGATTTGAAATGGTCAGTATCTACTTTGTAATGCCATGCTAAAATTAGTTTGCTACAGTTGGCTATTGCCTGCGACCACCAGGATAGATCTGCACTAGCATTAGTGTGCAGTTGGAATTTAAGTCGAGGATCTAGAGATTCAGTTAGCAGACGTCGAATACTATCAGATACTGTAGGTTCGCCGCCCTGTAGTTCAATATGAATACAATCGTAATTTTTAGTGCTTCTAAGTAAATTATGTAGGCCGGCACTTAGTCTTTCATAAGTTGCAAACGGCCTACTTCCACTGTTAAGACTATGATGGCAATATTCGCATTTGAAATTGCAATCATTACCAGCTTGCCATTGAACTACTAATTCTTTCACTCTAAGAATTTAAGCCATTCTTTGTGTGGTACATTGAAAGAATGCTTTTTTCTTTTGTTTACCAATTCGTAGTAATCAGGCTTATAAGGTTTACGTATTGGTTTCCACCCTTTGGTCTTATCACTTTTATTAGAGTTGCAGGTTTGGCAGGCAGTAGTACAATTATCCCATGTACTCTTGCCGCCTTTGCTCACAGGCATAACGTGATCAAGAGTGGCAACCTTGCGTTCAATAGATTTGGCACAATACTGGCAAACACCTTCATCTCGTAGATATACATTGCCTCTACTGAATCGTACAGTCATTTTTGGTTTCATGTATGTACGTAGGATCATAACACTAGGTACTTGTGTTTCCCAGCTGGCACTATGCACAATCCAATTATCGTGCCACATCAATACATCGGCTTTTTCTAAAACCAAATATCTAATTGAATCTTGCCATGTGAGAGTGCTTAACGGCATATAAGCCACTGGATTACCGTCAGCGTTCAGCAGTAAAGTATCTGCCATTTTGATTACCTCTATAGTTGTGTTACAGACCCAACCGAAGTATTTATTATATACGAGATTACAAGTTATGTCAACAAGTTTTCAGCAAACTGTTGAGCACTTTGATCAATAGCGTTGCACCACTGATCTTTATTATCTGAGTCAAATACCAAATTGACAGAACTATTTGCCCAACACCAACTTGTAGTAATATTCCAAGGTGATTTACCTTGTATTTCGCCTATTAGTTGTCCCTGTGTCCACCCACACATACCAACGAATAATCTCCAACGCTCTGGAGTATCACCGGCAGCAAGTCTTGGCAATATATCGTCAGCACTACTGAGACTAAATTCGTTGTTAATCCTCATAGTATTTTTACTTTGCCAATCATTAGTGTGCAGGAAGCTGAGGCTTTTGGTATTAATAGGGCCGCCCATATAAACAAATCCCGGAACATCTACATGCATTCCTAACGATTGGGCAAACTCTACTATTGATGTTTGACTACTTCTGTTTAGTACAAGACCAACACTGCCATTTTGGTCGTGTTCGGTGACCATTATCACAGTTTTGTACCAGAAGTTTCCTTTGACAGCCGGAGGGGCGATTAATAAATTTCCTACAATATTCATGTAGGTATTTATAGCTAGTTAAGCAGTCCTGATATCTTTCAAGGTGGTCAATGCAAGATCGGCTTTGACACCTGCCCTGTTGGAACCTACTCCTTGATATGTGCTCAATCCTGTGGTGTTGGGTAGTCCAGCCCATACGTTAGAAAGTTTATTCAAGAATTCGCCGTCGGATACTTTGCCATCCAACCATCCATCCAATTTGCACTGAAAACGCATGGTATATATAGCCAGTTGATCTTGAAATTTAGGATCAAACTTCTGCTGATTCATGTCTACACCCATGCGCTTGGCATAATCTAGCAGAGTACCAGGCATGTATTGATAACGTCCAGCAGCCGCAGTCTCCCCGCCGGCGCCGCCCCTCTTTTGATATTTGTACAACTCAGCTAATGTCATATCTAGTATCTGAGGAACACGCTTCCCGCCTTGCATGACATCGTAGGCGCCACCACTTTCTGGTTTGGCTATGAGATCCAACACTTTGCCAACTTTACCTGTGGTTACCGCATCTTGCGACAGAGCCGCCATTGGTGTGTTGGTTACAGCTCTTGCTTTTACGTCTGATTTTTCAGCATGCGTCAGTCCGCTTGCAATATCAGGCTTAGAAGCCAGTAATTTATTTAAAGCTCCTACAGTTTCAGGTCCTGGATCACCATCAACGTCTACCCCCAGGCGGGCCTGCAATTTTTTCACTGCCGCACTGGTATAAGGACCACGAACACCATCTACGCCATTAGGTCCAATATCATATCCTAGTGCCACTAAGGTCTTTTGTATATCAGCTACCTCAGTGCCTACCCTACCACTAGGTACAGCAATTTCAAAACTGCTAGAAGACTTGCTAGGTGAAGCTCCTTGTTTTTTATCATCTTTAGATGATTTGCTATCTACTGAAGAAGCGGCTCCTGATGCTCCTGCTTGGAACAATTTAGAATACCCATTGAAAGGATGTATACCGTCATGCTGACTAATTGAATTATCAAAATCTTCAAGTGGTCCTAAGAATTTAGCTCCGTTGGCTGATGCAATTGAATCCAGTTGTTGATTTACGCCTGTGTAATTCACTACCCAGGACTTGCCTTTGGTAAACTGTGTAGGTTTTTGTGGTGGAGTTTGCTTACTTGCTACGCCGACAAGCACTACCTTGGCACCTGCATCTTTAAGTAATCTAATCTGGCTTGATATTGGTCCAAAGTTTTCTTGCTGTATTACGGTACCATCGTCAGTTTGTACTTTAGAACTGTTGGCAGCGCCACTGCTTAAAATTACAGTTGCGCCGTTAGCTTTTCCACTTTTAATAAAAGGTTTAACTAAATTTTGCAAAACAAAAGAAGTATTCTTTCCTGGATCAGTATATTGAGTAGTAACATGGCCCGCACCTGCAATTCCATTAGCAATACTATCTCCGATTACGTAGACATTCTTGTTGTCACTTTCTAGTATTATTTCTAAAATCTTCATGTTATGACCAATCGGGTAGTGGGCCGCCATACTTCTGGCCTTTGATACGATGTCCGCCAACCACAACTCTACTTTTAGGACTTTTTCCTAGCTTATGGCTCTTCTTACCATCTCGAGCACGTAGACCTTGGCTTTTACAGCTAGCAAGATTGCTAGCACCTAGTTGGCTATCTGGCTTTGAACTAGTACACAGCTGACGTGAAGCTTTGCCGTGCTCGTTTAAGCTGCCGCCACAATCTGGACAAAATTGTTCTGTTACTTCGTATAATCTCATACAGATATTTATGCTAATTTAACGATTCAACAAATGCGGCTAAGTTATCAAATATTATGACCTTTGGTTTAATGTCTCTATAAGCATATCTGCTGAGATCCTGCTCAGTCTTAGCACCTTGTCCAGTGCGTACTAATACAGGTCTTGCACCAATAGCAACCGCGGCTTTAAGGTCACGTATAGTGTGCCCAACGTAATACCCACCCTTAAACTGCACATCGCCACGTTCTTTTTCACAGCGTTTGAACATTTCTATATTGGGTTTTACATACGGATCTTGTTTCTGTGCGCCTGCACTGTAATATAGCCCGTCTATCTCTGCAACACCGACACCACCGAGATGTTTAAACATTTCATCATTAACTAGCTCAACATCTGCTTCTTTGTATCGACCTTGTTCAATTCCTCGTTGATCAGTGATGATACTAATTTTATAACCCTTGCGTCGCATTTCTGCGATAGCATCGATACTACCTGCGATAGGTTTAAAATCTTCGGCTCGAGCAACATAGTCGACTATTTCATTAATTACACCGTCACGCTCTAGCCCAACTACACATTTAGTCCTGTATTCGCCGCCACTCCAAATGACACTGGGTTTATTCATTTAACATTCTCTCAAAGTACTGTTTAATTTAGTTAAATCTGCACAGGTGTACTTTTGATATGACTGCTCTAATTCTTTAGGCATAGCTATTTGTTCTACGACTGAAGGATACTGTATACCAATCTCAGTAGCAACATCTAAAAAGCTCTTGGTCTTGCCGGTACCGAGATTCCACAGTCCAGAACTCTTAACGTACAGAAATTTGATGTGCGTTTTAACTACTTCGCTTACATGGATAAAATCTCTATGATAGTTTCTGCTGTTGTCGAATAGTTTTATTGTTCCTGTTGTTTTAGCCTGTTGTGTGAATTTATAGTAAGGACTAGCTTGATCGCCTTTGTGTTCCTCACCCTCGGGACCATACACATTAAAGTATCTGAATATCTGTGTAGTTGCACCCATTGGATGCTCTCTGATATATCGCTCGGCTAGATATTTAGAGAACGCATAAGGAGTACGAGGATCCACAGTTGCATCTTCTTTGAAGTCAGTGCCTAATCCATACACACTTGCACTGCTAGAAAACTGAAAGTTGACACCATATGTTTTACAAGCATTATAAAGTTGTCGAGTAAAATCATAGTTCTGTTTAAGAACTTTATCTACATCTCGTTCTGTTGTGCTACTGATAGCACCCATATGTATGACCCAGTCTTGTTCCATTACACTAGGTAGCAATTCTCCCCACTCATAGGTGCTTACACAATGTCCGTCAGCTTCTAGAGCTGTTAGCATGTGGCTACCAATAAAGCCCTTATGTCCGGTTAATAATACTCTCATTTGATTTGCTCCAGTCTAGGTGCATATACTCCCACGTGCTGTACTGTTATGCCAGCGGCTTTGTTGGCAAATACTATTGCTTTGGGCATATGGTTAGTTTCTAAAAACTTATATACCAGTGCAGATAAAAACGTGTCTCCTGCTCCACACACATCGGTTACGTCTCCAACAATTTCTGCAGAATATATCCAGTCGTTCCAATAGGCGCCATCACCGCCGTGTGTGACAATCAAATGCTCAGAGTCAGGTAAACTTGTTGCCAGACTTTTTTCTAATTTATTAATTTTTATATAACAACCTTTCAGTCTTGCCAAGTCTCGCTTCTTTGTATCAATAAAGATTGGCACAGTTACTTCTTTGATCAGCTGTTCGACAAGTTCGTAGCTCACTGAGCCTTTGTTATAATCGCTAATCACAACAGCATCGTACATATCGGGTATGGCTGTTTCAAACGTGATAGGATCGCTAATCTCATCGTGATCAATGCGTAGTAAATGTTGCTTGCTACGTTGATCAATTATGCGTTTTTTCCTGTTGGTCTTGCCGTGTAAAAATGTTACATCACATCCCAATGCTTCTAAATTCTTACGTACATTGCCGGCCATGCCGTCTAAGATTATTTCATACTTTGGTTCAAACACAGGTACTGGTGCTTCGGGACTAATGCGATCAACAGTTCCGTACACATAAGTGTCTACGCAGTCATCGCCTATCAGCAATATGTTGAATGATTTTTGTACTTGAGTATGGTTCAATTCTGTCATAATAAATTACTTCTTTACAATATTGATGTGCGGTAGATTGTGTGTCGTGTTTCCAGTCACTGCCTTTGACATACACATCAGGCCTGTACGTTTTCATTAGTTCTACTAATTCTTCTGTGCTACCAAATGTTTTAACATAGTCAACACATTTTAAACTATGTAGCATAAACATTCTATCACTTTGGTTGTTTATAGGCCGAGCAGGGCCTTTGAGTTCTGCTACTCGACTGTCGGTGTCTATGGCGACTAACAAATAATCACCCTGACTCTTTGCATAATGCAACAGTTCTAAATGCCCGCGATGCAGGATATCAAATGTGCCATTAACCATTACTCGCATTTTGACTGTCACCTTTGCCTACTCTGTAATTGTCTTCTACGCTGTCCGGAGTGCTGACTTCCACAATGATGCCTTCTTTGAGACAAATTAGCTGATGTGGCTCTAGCGGGTAGTTACGCCATGTATCACCTTCTTCCAATATCTCAGAGTGTACACTGGCATCTTTGGTGTCGATGTACTTGACTTCAAACCGTCCCTGTAGCACTAACCATGTTTCGTCCTTCTCGCTGTGGAAATGCATACTAAACTTAGCCGCATCTTTAAAGTACATGATCTTTCCACAGTACTTGTCATTGGTGGCAAAGATATATTCTCCACCCCAGCCTTTTTCTACGATGCCTTCAAGCCTCATAATCTAACCATTCATATATGTTTAACCACTGTCGTTTACCAACAGTTTCTTTTAGGTGTTTGAGATCAGCGCAGGTTTTCATTCTCATGCGCATTTGATCCTCCAATGGGATTGGAACAGTTCTAATCTCAACACCTTCTTGTTCTGCTATGTGTTCTGCGATGGCCAGGAAACTGTGTGACAGTCCAGACCCAACATTCCAAATTCCACTTCCCTTGACCGTGGTAATAAAATCTGTGTGTAACTTACAGATATCTCCGGCCCAGGTAAAGTCTCGTTTGATGTTATCAGCACCTTCCCAAACTTCTATATAGCCGTCCTTTTGTGCTTGCTTGCGCCATTTGTATATGATGTTGGCACGGCGACCACGTAGGTGCATCCATTTGCCAAACACATTGTGATAGCGGAATCCCTGTACAAATATGTTTTGCTCTTGTTGAAATACCCATCGGTCAAACAAATACTTTGAATACGCATAAGCAGTCTGCGGATAGCAAGGTGCAGTTTCGCTGGTGTCTTTGGTATTACCATATACCGAACTGGAACTTGCATACTGCAAATGAGTACCATGCTTGTTGCACTCATTGAATAGCCATTGTGAAAACTCGTAGTTTTGCTTAAAAACTTTATCTACATCTTTTTCGGTCATGTCGGCAATGGCTCCTAAATGCACTACCCAATCGTATTCAACAACGGATGGACGTTCTTTTGGATCCCATTCGTACCCATCGATCGTCCATCCGTCCTGTTGATGCAACCAAGCAGACATGTTCCTGCCAATAAATCCCTCATGTCCGGTTAGTAGTATCTTCATGATACTATTTACTTACAGTATAGTGCTCTACTAGGTCTTTTAGATTGTCTGTAGTTAATGGTAAAAACCGTTTTGGAACTTTGGTCACTTTAAACTTCCATTCTTCGATAATACTGTCAATTGCAGTTTCTAAAGCGGTGTGGGTTTGGCTGATCCATTCTGAGTGTCCGGCTCCGCTTAGATCAATATCCCAATTAAACTGTTGTTTAACAGCTTGTTCTAATCTGCTAATGACACGAGCCGGGCCGATATAGACAACATCAAAACAGGCCACATGACTTTTACGACTGTAGCTGTTTTGATATACACCAAATCGGACAGCAGGATTACCCGTGATACCTACCTTGCTATCTATAGAACCCATGGGGTCCTTAAAGATATACAGTAGTTTCTGTCCTTTCATATTAGACCTTCCATTGACAAGTAGGCGCCGGCAACATGACCTTGCCGCCTGATTGCTTGTAGAAGTTGATAATAGCATTGAGCACACGGAACTTATCGTGCTGTGGTTGCTCGCCGGCTATGGTAAGACTGTTAACAGCTGACCAATAACTTTCCTTGAGCAGTTCTTGCACTTCTTCAGCATCACCATAGGCTTTACTCAACATTTTGGCAAGTTCTGTATCAAAGCTGGCTGGGATATTGAATCCCTGTACACTTGCCCAAGCATACAAATATGCCATCGGACGATACAGTTCCAAGACTAAATGTCCCTTCTTCCAATGATTGCGTTGGAACGCAACAGCACGGCTCCAGAACGCACCGTTACTTGGCCCGGCTCCACCTTCTAGGTCATAACATTCGATGCCACTCTTAATCTGTGTCCAGGCACCGTCACAACTGGCGTGGCGCTTGGGCATACAGCCATTTGAAGCTAGTATATTGTTCATTGCAACAAACTTAGGGTCAAGTGTTTCTAGACCAATCATAAAGTCGTCATACGGTGCCAGCGGGCGTTTGTTCAACCCATTGATGCGGCGCATGTTCTTGCCAGCGATGTAACAGCCGAAACGGATACGTTCTTCGTCAGTGTCGCCAAAACCTGCGTTCTCGATTTCAGCAGTGGTAAATTGATCCAAGTCAATGATCCATGCTGGAAACTTGGTGTAGCCTTTAAGGCGGCATACTTGCACAGTATGATGACCATCCCAAACACAATAGATAGTAGCGCCTGTTATCAGGGTGATCTTGATGATACAGGGCACGATCACTGAGCTTTCATCAAAGTCGAAATAAATCTTCTTTACGTGGTTAGGTGCTACATCTCGTTGGAAGATCGTCCACAACCAAAGGTCATGCCAACTAATATAGTCGAAGTATTCTTTGGGACGCTGTCCAGAAGCATATCCCAAGAAGCCGCCGCTTGGATCGTGTCCAAATGTAATGTTGTGGAATGTTGGACCTAGTACGGTTACAATTGCCTTGTGTATTTCTTCACAAGGAATAGGACCGTCATTGAAGTTTTTAGACATCTCTCTAAGATCGATGCTGTCATCTTCCATATCAAATTCATGTTTGAAAGATTTAACAAACTGTATAATAGCTTGTTTTTTATTGTAAGGTTGCGACTTACGATTGCGGGCCTGCTTGGCCACGAGAGACATTGTTGCCATTTTGTTTCCTTTGCGCCTACTTTTATTTCGGCTGGGTTAGATCGTTTTCACCTATTTACTTCCGATCATGCAGTTATTATATATAGAATCATTTTAGTGGTCAACTAGTTTTGGCTAGATTGAAGTTGAATACCAAACTGTGTTGACTTTGTTTGCCAATGGCTGTACAATTAGGACATGCAACGATCTAAGGAAGTAATATGGATGTGACGAATGCGGCTGGTGTTCTGGCTGGAAGTATATTAACAGGGTTGGCCCTTGTAGTAATAGTAGCTACGATTGTAGCCATTAACAATATCTTTCACAGATATTGGAAACCCGTAACCTTGTGGCGATACGACTCGCTACCTGCAAGATTTGCAGATCCGACAGAATTGAAAGAGACTAATGCTAAACAAATTTAAACAGTACAGGCAATTCTTTATTGGATTCTTAATGGCCACAGCATTTTGGATGTGGGTGGCTAATGAGATTGAAATTCCCGAATACACTATAACTCGAACCACGCTCTGCACATGAAAAAGTTTACTGTGGTTCGACTAGATCGGCGACACAAAGCCCACAATCTATTCAGTCATTATATTATGCCTGTTTGGTCCAGTCAGCTTGCAGATAAGTTACAGTATTTCGAATGGCGCAATTGGTGTTGGGCTACTTGGGGACCTGGCATGGAACGTGAAGAAGCTATCGAGTGGAGTGGTCACTACTACCCTGTAGGTCGCTGGGCTTGGCATACAGGGAATGGTGCTAAACGGTTGTACTTTCAAACTGAAAAAGAATTGAATTGGTTTGTTTTAACTTGGAGTGAATAATGCATTGGTTAGTTCCTGTAGTTTTGGTGTTAACTGGTAACATCTTTTGGGCATTGTTGGTAACATTTATTTTTATATTGATGGAGTAGATCATGACAGAATGGCGATTTAGAGGTTTGATGGCTATCATGGCTGTATGGTTGACAATTTGTGTGTACAGCATTATAATATACAAGCCCCCACAGGCTATGTGCCTTAATGGTATTGTTATGGTGCCAGACAAAGGCGGAGACATGTGGGTTCAAAAGGGCCTGTGGGCCACGTACTGTATACCTGTAGATAAGGATTGATATGGCTGGTTGGAATACAATTCAAAGAATTCGCAATATCGAAGAAAAAATTGATCAACTGGGCTTTAAGTTCAGCAAGAGCAAGCACAGTGATTGGTCGGAAGATCACGGTGCTCTAAGCCTTGTGCCAAAAGATCACGAATCTCTGCCAATTTATTCACGCGATGCTGAACTGTTTGTTGGTAGTTTAGAACGACTTGAAGATTGGCTAGCCGGTGTGCGCTGGGCCCGTGAATACGACATGATGTTAAAGTTAAGCGATGAAAAGAAACGTGAAGCCGCTGAACAAAAGGAACGCAATCGCCAATTGATGCGTACACTCAAAGAAGGCAAGCGTGTGGAAGGAAGTGTAGGATGAAAAAGATCTATTACGAAAAGATTGGATGCAAATATGTGCCTGTTGCTGAGTATGACAACGACTTCATGGACGGCTTTACCAAAGGTACTCATTTGGTTATGAGCTACCCTGGTGGTACTAGTCGCAGGTATAACATCGACCCCAACTATGCCGCAATGATTGCCGCTGGGCGTGTAGCAGAAGATGCTATCTGCCGGGCTATCAGCAAGGCTAGTGAACTGCGCCCTAAGCAAACTCCTATCACCGTAGGGCAGAAGAAGGCCTGGGAAAAGTTGGCAAAAGAGTTTGGTGATGAGCTTTGTACACTGCATGGGCTCAGTGTACACGACTGTGCTGAAGCTGGAGTTAAAGCCATGATGTTGGAAGCCGACAAGCTGTTGTCTAACCCAACTGTACGTAAGGCATACGAAAAGTTTTTATTTGTAGCAGAATTAACGAGAGATCATAATGAGCAAAGCAAAACATAAGCCTTACCAATGGATTGACGGGGAGACTGCTGATCGTATCACCAGTCTTAACCTAAAAGATTATCGTGCGTATCTTAAGAAAGAACTTAAACAGTGGAAGAAGAATCCAAAAAGTGAAGGCAATCCAGATGGTGTTTGGATGCATCCAGGAGATGTAGGTCTCAACATTCAAACTATTGCGGCACTGGATTTGATTATCAGTCACTTTGTAACTACAGAGGATGAGATAAAATGAACGAACGAATTTATGAACTTGCCGAGCAAGCTGGAGCCTATTGCGAATCACTCAGAGGTGGCGATTACAAACCGCCGGTGCTGGATCTCATGAACTTGGAAAAGTTCGCTGAGTTGATTGTGAGAGAATGTGCTGAATTGGTTGAATACAATTCAAAATGGGCAGGACGAGATATTAGAGAACATTTCGGAGTTGAAGAATGAACTTAGATGAATACTTTACAGCCAACAGACCCAAACCCCAATACAAGTTTGGTGATAGAGTCGAAGGCACATACAAAGGCATCCCTTATGTAGGTACAGCCTACACTGACAACATGCGTAATGAAACAGAAGGACCTATGGTGAGCATACATTTAGACTTACCTATGAAGGTTGGGTCTGAATGGCTATATTACATTAGGGTAGGATATCACGAGATCAAAGGATTACGAACATGAACGAAAGAATTAAAGAATTGATGGACCAGGCCGACTACCCTGCTCCTGAAATGGCTGGTCGTGCTCAACGGCTGGTTGAACTACTAGTCAAAGACTTTTACGACCTGTGTAACCAGGCATGGTCGTTCAACGAACGAGAAAAGAACAAAGAAGGGCTAACTCCAGCAGAACAACTAGTATTTGCCGGTGCTATGGCACAATGTCAGAAGATGAAAGAGAACATCGAGGAACAGTTCGGAGTCAAAGAATGATTAAAGGTATTATGGGTAATAAAGGTGTTACAGTCTCCGGCGGAGATGTTAGTACACCCTATATTAACAACAACAGTAGCAACCCCATACAGGGTATGATTAGACTTTGGGGCAATGACTTTCAAGTGTTTGATGGAAGCATGTGGGTACAATTGGCCAGTAGCTATGCTACTGTAAGTTTAGATCAAGACACACAGGATTTGTTAACATGGGCACGTACACAACGCACCCTGGAACGAAATCGTGCTGTCTTAATTGAACTCAATCCTGCCCTTGAAAAAGCATACAAGGCTGTGCTACGTGCAGAAGCTAACTTTGAAATACTCAGTAAGTTTGTTGAAAATGATTTAGATGCTGAACTCAGAGAATTGGCGCCATGAACATACTAAATCTACGGTTTGAATTAACTAATCCATTTGATCGTTGGGATCACTTTCGTAATCTTGGATCCCTATTTGGCCGGATCAGTGAACACAAGGCTTGGGAACTGGAACACAGTTATTACAGTCCGTTATTGATAGATATTGACGCCAAATGGACACATAGAACAGATCATGCAGGCATAGAGATTGGCATTGGCTTGTTAGGCTACGGTGTTAGTTTTCGAATTTACGATAACCGTCATTGGAATCACACTACTAACAGTTGGGAAGAGCACGACTTCGATGAGTACTTTAAAACTAACAGTTAGCCAATGGCAACGGATCCGTGTTGACTTACACTCCCATCATTCAAAGTCAGTGTTTATGCTCAAACATAAAATGAAACAAGAGTTAGGGTTTACCGTGCGTGAACATAATGAATGGGTTATCAAACCAGACGGCGGATATGGCGATCATTCAATCCGTCTTGATTTCTACAACGAAAGAAAGTATACTATGTTTCTACTCAAATATTCGGAGTATTTAAAATGAACGATATACAACGTATTATAGACGAGAATAATAGTCTCAAAGAAGAACTCAAACGATTGTACGGGGTTGAGCGACCATTCATCTGCGGTGTTGCAGGAGATAAGGGAGCAGATGATCTGAATGAATACATTCTAGTTTGCCCAATGTACGGAGCAGATGGATTTGCTATGTATAAAAAGCACAAAGATTACTCAGCACCGGAATATTGATATGAACGAACAAATTAAAAAACTTTCTGTAGAAGCTGGATTAGATATTGCTACTAACAGCGTTGGTATGCCTATCATTGTTACCACTAAAGATGGAAAACTAACAGATCCGAATGAAGCAATACAACGATTCGCTGAGTTATTGATTAATGATTGTACCGGAGCAATAGAGCAGTTTGCAATGATGCAGGTTCCACCTGCAATGATTACAGGGTTAGTTAAAAAGAAGTATGGAGTAGTATAATGGAACAGGTACGAGTTGGCATGTGGAAGTTACCTGGAATTAAATTCCAGCCTAGTATATCAGATGAGGTAGTTGCTGAGATGGATAACTGGGCCAAAGAAAATCATTGTGGCATGTGCATGGGCCCTGGCTTCTGGTCATTTAAAAATGAAGCCCAGCGTGATTGGTTTATCTTACGATGGAGTGATGAGTTTCCAAAAGAGAAACAAGATGACTAGTCTAGTAGGAAGACAAATGGGCAAGAGTTATGTTAATAGCATAATGCAAGGATGGTATGCAAGTATGCGAGAAAAATACACACCTACAATTAAATGGCAACGTTTGCCCGGACTTAAACTGCAAGCCTATACAGATCAAGTAGGTCCACGTGGATTTGAACGTGGGCTTAATGAAACAGATATGGATCCTGTACAAGCATGGACTGATGAATGTCGTTGTGGTACACGTATGAGCTTTAATGTTTGGAAGTTTAAAAGTGAAAAGCAAATCACCATGTTCTTAATTAGGTGGGCATCATGAGACACCCTAACCTCAAACATAGAGACAACGCTGGAGACTTGGAGTATTTTATTTCCAAGTTCGAATGCCGTGTGGAAGACAGTCGCGAGTACAATCAATATGTGAGACCAGCACCTTACTATCGTGATGTTTGCTCCAGTGACGATTGGCGAATGGAAACCAAGATTACTCCCATGAAAGCCATACATTTGACTTCGGACAACTTGGCAAGGCTTGTGGCAGAACAGGAACACATACAACATCTCAGTGCCGATGCTGAGTATGGCAAGAAGTGCTGGGATCACGAACGCAGAGACCGCATAGTACGTGAATCAAATCCCGCAGTAGACAAAGCCTATCAAAAGTACGTGATGCTTTTGGAGTTGGCACGTAAATGAATTACAGTCCGGAGGTAATGGCCAATATGGGTAAATGGGTAGAAAGTCAAACTTATATATTAGAAAAAGAAATGATAGAAGCCAAGGCTAAAGAAATGTCAGATGAGATTGACAGAGAAGTGCTTTGGGGAATGTTACAAGGCATAGGATGGACCCGTGTTATGTTGCCTCGATTGATAGATAATCATCATGCTATCGATATCTCCTATTGGCTAGAGGAGAACTGTAAAAAAACCTACGAACGCAATGGCCGTGACTTTTTATTTGAGTGCGCCAAAGATTCCAATTGGTTTCGACTACGCTGGGGAACTGTATGACACATGAATACCATTGTGTGCATGTGGACAAGGTTCCTACATACATACTAGCATGGATGGTAGAAACATTTGGGCCAGCAGGCACCCGCTGGTGGCATAACAATAACAAAATCTATTTCAGAGATGAACGAGATTGGATTTGGTTTGAATTAAGGACATAATGAAAAAAATACTATTACTATTATTATTTTGTACGTCAGCACACGCTCAGCAAGGTAGTTATGCGCTATACGATTATGATAATCTTGAGTATCAAGTATCGTATAATGCAACCGAAGTAAGACCTATTGCCAGTATTACCAAACTGTTTACAGCTATTACTGTATTGAGAAGTGGTGCTGATCTCACTGAAAAGGTACGAGTTAAAGGCAAGAGCAATGGTCGCTTCCCTAATGGCATGCTGGTTCCTAGGAACGATCTAATGAAGGCCATGCTGATATCTAGTGATAATCGTGCGGCTGAAACACTGGCCAACACATATCCCGGAGGGTTTGATGTGTTCATCCGAGATGCTAATGCTTATATACGGGGGCGTGGTCTCATACAAACTTCAATAGAAGAACCTACAGGACTATCTCAAAACAATGTCAGCACAGCCGCAGAGCTGGTCAGTTTTCTTGGTTCTATAAGAAATAATGAAGCTATTCGAAATTACGCAGATGATAAAACGGCAGAGATCCTAATACCAAAAGGTAAGAAGTTTATACACATTCGATTGCATAATACTAATCCCAGTATCTTTAAATTTGATAACATCCTGATCAGCAAGACCGGATTTACCAATCCAGCAGGTCGTTGTGTAATAATGCTAGTAGAGAAGGAGCATAGATACTATGCCATAGTTGTACTGGGACAACAGACTATTAAAACTCGAAGTGAGATTGCCAATGAGTTGATCACTGCTAGTCCATTGCCACCAAAGGCAACAACCGTAGCCGATCCTATTGTATTCGAAAGTGCCATGTGAAAGATACTGTAGTACCACTACCTAACGGAGACTTTACCTCTACCCGTTGGCTCAAAGACCATTATTATAATAAAGGATATATGGGTCAAACAAAAAGAGTTAAGCTAAACAAATTTATGTTGATAGAAGATCGAGTACACGAAGTGCATAGTGTTATAGTATATAGATTCAAAATGGGTGATGTTGAAGATCCGGACCTTTATGCCGCGCAGCCACTTTGGGAATGGCAATCTAGTGAAATGGGCAAATGGGTGATGGAACGTAGTGTAGAAACACCCGTGTGGCATAGACAAACTAGTCCACATCAATATCATACCGAATATGCTGTACAAGCCTGGCTCAAGGGAGTAGATTATTCATTTTGGGTGCTAAAATGGGGTAATCAAGTTGACAAGGATACTGTTATTAGTGTATAATATGTTATGTTCAACTAGTTTGGAAAGCGTATTATGCAGGCAGTCATTGAAACCACAGGTGGATTATTTCCCGCCCACACATATCTTTTGGACAGCAACAATCTAGTTGCCTATATCAAACGAGGCGAAACTGTTCCTTTTTACTTTAAACAGCCAATCAAAGGTTTTGACCGGCGCGGTAGAACTTTTGAAAAGACAGATGACAGTTTGTTTACACAGACTCAACAACCCGCAGGTACTATCGAAGTCAAGGGTAGTAAAGGTGAAACATATACAGTTGACACAGAATCTCAAACTTGTACCTGCCCTGGATACACATTCCGTGGTGCTTGCAAACATGTAAAAGAATTGGTCTCTGCATAGAGCGTTAAATACTGTTATGCATACAGACTCATTAGAAACGTTAATAACTAACGAAAAATATCAACAAAAGTTTGGGGCACATAGCCAAGTGCCTCCTATTGACGAAAGAATGACCTACAATGGATTGATCTCTCGTCAGCTGACTAGAAAAACTTGTAGACATTTCAAACCTGATCCGATTGATAATGCAACCATAGAACTAATGGTAGCTGGATCTCAGTGTAGCCCAACCAGTGGTATGCTACAGACCTATAGTGTATTGGCATTGACGACCAAGGAAGAAAAAGACAAGCTGTTTGCACACGATTGGAATAGAGGTATTATAGGCGGTGTTGATAGCCACAATCTACGAGTTTACTATGAATGTCCAGTATTTTTAATTTGGATAGCTGATTTGCACAGAACTGAAGTGTTGCTGACAGAAGCTCTAGACAACGAACTGCATGATACCAATTGCATTGATTTTTTGTCCTCTGCTGAAATTAATCTTAAATCAGTTATTGATACGGCTATTGTGGCACAGAGTTTCTGTATGATTGCTGAAAGCTACGGATATGGTACTATGTATTGTGGGGCTATTAGACAAATTAATCCTAGACATTTTCAAGAGCAGTATGGTATGCCGCACTATTGCGTGCCTTTGTTTGGTATGGCTTTGGGAATACCGGATACGATAAATGGTGCCGGGGCGATCACTAAACCTAGAATGCCTACTGCAAACATTCTCCATTTTGGAAGTTACAATCCTATTACTGGCAAGGCCGATTTAGGTGGATATAATGAATGGCATTCCGATGGCATTAAACAAGGTGCTTATAAGAGTGGCGATCATCTTACATTTGTTCAAAGGTTAGTTGAACGATTTCATATCAGTCCCGCAAAGACTTTGATAGGTGATTTTTTTAAGAAAATGGGTTTTGAATTCAAATAAAGGAAAGAAAAATGCAAGTTAGAGTAAAAGAAAACGCAGAAGAATTTGGTAAATGTGGTTGTGGCCGCAGTCCAACAGGCAAATGTATTGGCTGGCACGGACTCACAGAAGAAATGTATCAGCATCAAAAAATGCTGTGGTTGGAAGAAGAAATGAAAAAAGATCACGAGCTTGAAGAATACAAACGTCAAGCACAAGAAACTTGGAGTGACAGTTGTACCACACCCCGAAAGGAACAAGAATGAATTGGTTAAAATT
>Ga0209084_1000482_pt1 | contig 37429 bp, 46 predicted proteins | sample C_130820_MF_Meta_FD_187309 | JGI IMG/M metagenome (GOLD analysis project Ga0209084, IMG submission 187309) | Freshwater microbial communities from Lake Croche, Canada to study carbon cycling - C_130820_MF_MetaG (SPAdes) (version 2) | ecosystem: Environmental > Aquatic > Freshwater > Lake... | reverse complement strand
AGGCGGGGGAGACCGCTGCGGAAGTGGCAAAACAGCTCCTTGGCCGTCCGTAACGTCAGGATTGACCTCCAAATAGGGCCAGTTGTTGACGTTTGCGGTTTTCCACTGCTGCTCATAGCCTTCAAACTGGCCTCCATAGCCGATAAACGGCGCTTTGGGGGCCAAAGCCAACATCTCAGTTTCAGCGGATACCCAATAGTTGTACATCCGTTGCGCGTCTTTGGCGTTTCGCACCAATCCAGACACAAAAAGACGGCCATCAACCTCAAATTCGTTGCCAACGACGCGGATGACCGGAATCCACTGGCCCGCCCAGTCGTTCTCCTCCAGCATTTCATAGCCGTTGGTCTTGCACCACTTGACGCGCTTGCGGTCTACTTGGCGGCTCTTGAGCGGAGCCAATCCAGACGCCTTGAACATGGCGTCTTCGCGGCTTCCCTCAAACGCAGTGCGGTTGTCGGGATACAAGTTGAGCTTGGCGGACTCGTATTCGATGTAAAAGTACTCCGCAATACGAACTACATCTTCGTTAAGCCAGTTGGACAGGTTTTCGTCGCCAACGCCTTGCTGCTGGATAGACGAAATTGGCATGGCGTCGGGAAAAAGGCGCTCGTACTCAGATTTCGTAAGATCTTCTGTGATAAAGCACCATTTGGCGTCAGATCCGCATGGATCTTGAATGGTGGGGTCCATGTAGACACTAAAAGAGTTGCGAATGCGCCCGATGCGGATGTCCTGATCGAACGTGTCATCGCCGTTATATTCCGTGAGCAGTCGGATGTAGCCCTCGCCATACGTTACCTGATTTTCGCAAGCAGTATCGTAAGCCACGTCCGCGTCCGACATATACTCAATATGGCGAACCAGACCATCGTAGATCTCAGCGACTTCCACATCCGCCTTGTCATCGACAGGAATGACCCTGCCGCTTGGCCTATTTTGTCTCTGATCATTCGTTACCTGGCGCACATGCTGGGGCAGCTTATTGATGGTCAGGCAAGGCCGGGCGTTGATCGTCTGCCCCTGCACCGAACCACGGGTAGCCAACACATCCGCAGGCCACTGCCACTGATTGTCAGGCGACCCGGCAAAGAACCGCAGATCGTCCAACTCGTCTTCGCGGCTTTCGGAATAGGCGGCAATAGCCATCGTCAGACGGCTACGCATCGTGTCCATGACAGTAGCGGGATCTTTTTTACGAGACCCGCCCCCGCTTGACACGCGGCCTGCCGCAGCTACCCCTGAATAGTCCATGTCACTTGCCCTTTGACGGCTTCGCTGCTGCTCGCTTAATCGAATAGGCGATGGCAACCGCCTGCTTAGGTGGTTTTCCAGCCTTTATTTCGGTCGCCACGTTGGTTTTAAACGCCTTGGGCGTGGGGGACTTCTTGAGGGGCATGTTACTGTCCGTGGATGATGGCGTAGTTGATGACAACGGCCTCAGACAGCGAACCGGCGCTCAGGTTACGCAGCGTAATGACCGCAGACCCAGCCGTCATGCTGGACACGTAGGTCGTGTACGCGCCCGCCGTGCCGCCGCCGCTGACGTTGGTGATGATCACGTCGTTGGTGCTGATAAGGTTGTTGGTCAGCGTAAACGACGCCGCCGTGTTGGACGCCAGCGCCGCGTTGTTCAAGGTAATGCGGCCAGACGACTTATTGAGCGTCACGCCCGTAGACTTGTCGGTAAGCTGTGTGACCGCGCCCTGCGCCGCCGTGCCGTAACCAATCTGCTCGTTAGAGAAGATGTACTGCGCCCCAATAATGTCCTGATCGAGGTAGGCGATGCCAATGGATTGCGTATTGGGCATGGTTACGATCCCATCCATGAGGTTGTAATTCCGCCCGCAGAGTATCCTCTTCTAGGCCCCCGGTCAACGTACTCCCGGTGCGCCACCGGGAACGCAAACGTGACAGCAATGGCGTCCGCCGCGTCGGGTGACGCCAGCCCCCGCGCCTTCATGTCTTTCTTGCTTTCCAAGAAAATGGTGCCCTTGCTGTCCGGCTTCATCATGGGACCGATCAGGTCGCTCTTGAGGTAGCGATCCTTAGGCAGGCTGGCCGTCTTGAGCCACGCCCGCAGTTCACCCCACATCTCCGCCCGCTTGTTGCCCCACATGAGCGGATTCTTGCTTTTGGACCCGAAGTTGACGCCCCTGATCTTGTACCGTTGCTCCTTGAGCCGGTCTACGACGCCCGCCCCCAGCCCGCCCTCGTCCACCACCACGAGCGCGGGCTTGTACTCTTCGATAGCCTCAATCACGCGGCCCACAACTTCCATCGTATCGTCGCCCCGGTACTTCTTAATAGCGATGATGTCCCGGCCCTGCCGTACCGCGATGACCGTCGAATCCGCCCCGAACCGCGCTGGGTCCACGCCGATGACGATGGGAGCCGACTGATCCTTCCATTTGACGCGGTCCATCGCCTCGTCAACCAGGTGGCTACCAATGAACTGATCATCTGACGCACTGGGAAACTGCCCGTAGACTTCGACGTAGGCCTGGTTGCTGTCCGCCCCGTACTCGTCGATGATCTGCTGGTACACCGCTTTGTCCGTTCCTTCAACCGACCGGGCGTCCACGATCTTGTTGCGCCAGAAGTCTCGTTTGCCGTTGAAGCACTCGTAGAAGTACCCGCTGTTGCGCCGGGGGTTGCTAAACGCCATCCAAAACCTGTTGGGCGTGTTTTCCGTAAAGAACCCCGCCGCCACCGACCAGATGCTGTCTTCGATGCCGCTGGCCTCATCGAACACCAGCATCACGCCCTGGAAGTTGTGCACCCCCGCGTAGGCGTCCGGATTCTCCGCGCTCCACAGCCGCCCCTCCGCGCCCCAGTAGCGCGTACCCATTTTCAGATCTTTCTCCACGATTTCCGTCAGCCACTTGGCCGGAGCCACGCGGGTAGCGCTGATCTCAAACCAGTGGCTGTTCAATGACATGGACAGCCACTTGGTTATTTCAGCCCACGTCACCGACCTGAGCTGCGCTTCCGAGTTAGCCGACACGATGGTGGTGGACCCAATGCGCGTTGATAGCATCCAGATCACTAGCCAGGACACCAGCGCCGACTTGCCAATGCCGCGCCCCGAGCTGGTCGCCATCCGCAGCGTGTCGAAGTCAACCTTGCCGTTGTTCTGCGCTATATGCTCCGCCAGTTCATGCAGCACCTCGCGCTGCCATTTGCGAGGGCCAGCAAAGTCCTCAAGAGGCGTCCCCTTCTGCCCCCACGGGAACGCGTACAGCACGAACTTTAGCGGGTCGTTCTTCAGCGCGGGCGTCCACAACCGCGCCATCACCTCCATCTCGTCCTGAGCCGAATAAATTGGTGTTTGCATTATTCTGGCTTTTTGTTTTTAGAATATTCGGCGACATCATTTTCCATAATGCCATGCAAACGTTGTTCAGCGGCCAACGCCGCGTCTACGGTAGGATAATTAGGAAAAGATATGCCCGATTTTACCATGTTACGAAATGCTTCATCAATTGGTCGCACAGCGCCGTTCCAATATGTAGGCATTATTGTATGCCCGGTATCGGTGCCTACTACGGCTCCTTTAAACGTAGTGTAACTTCCATCGGCGTTTTTTAACGCTGTTCCGCCGTACAAATGATTACGATGGTACTGTAGCAAAGCTTCTTCTTCCGGCGTCAGTTTGGGCAGATTGTCCATTATTTGTGTCCTCTAGCTGTTCCACGACAGTAAACGTCCCCTCCAGCACCCGCTGCTGGGCCATCTCCAAGGCGTGCTTGACCGATATGGTCTGGTCTATGTTGATGTCCAACGCCGTCTTAGCCGTCCATCCATGCGCGTGCTTCAGGATTTCCAACGCCGCCTTGGCGTCGCCCGCCCGCGCCGCGTCATGCAGTATGCCCGACACTTCCATCTCGCCGTCAGCGCGGCCCTTCTGTTCTGCCATCTCCGTCAGCGGATCAAACTCGCAGAGCTGCCGATACTCAGACGGACGCATCCCAGCAGCCAACGCCAGCGTGTCGCCCTTCAGGCCATTGCGCGCCGCCCAATAGATGGCGTCAAGCCGTGCCTCAGTTGCCTGAAGCTTGCGCGTGTCGTGGGGGAGCGTGTGCCATGTCATGTAAGACATTTTATATTTAAAAAAAATTGTTTGCAATCCCTCCGTGACCGTGACCGGCCGGCGCAGGGTCCTGGCCCCCCGTCGATTTTCCTAGGCTTTTATCCCTAGGGCCGGGCCGGGCCGGGCCGGGCCGGGCCGGGCCGGGCCGGGCCAAGGGCAGGGGGCAGGGGGCAGGGGGCAGGGGGCAGGGGGCAGGGGGCAGGGGGCAGGGGGCTTAGGCGTCTTAGGCGTCTTAGGCGTCTTAGGCGTCTTAGGCTAGTAGCAAGCAGTCGCACAATGCGTCCTGCGCTCGCCTGCGCTCGCATGGAGTTAGGCGTTTTGGGCTAGTGTTTGCCAATGGCCTAAATGGCCTAAATGGCCTAACGCATTCGCCAGAACGCGCGCGTCTTCTACATAGTCACTTGGTTAGGCGTTAAATAGTCACGCATTCAGGCAAAAACGCCCCGGAAAACCGGGGCGTTAGGCCATTTAGGCCATTTAGGCTAGTTGCGCGGGGCACGTCACAGCTCCACACAGCCTATACTACATACTATATATGTATAATTATAAAGTTCATTAAGTCATATAATCAAAATAGCCTAAATAGCCAAACCCCCCGCAATTCCGGCGTTTTCACCCGCCTAAACACGCGCCTAAACATGACCAAGCACTAGCCTAAAACTATTTTCGCTATCTTGCATTTTCCGCTTGCTAATGCAGTAAAATCTATTACAGTGATTCTTGTCGAAACGGCGCGCAGACGCCACAACGCAGGAACAAGCACATGACCAATCTTTCTTCCGCCATTCGCGCCGCGCGCGCAAACGTTAGCCCCCTGATTTCGCAAGGCCACAATCAATGGATCGTCCAGACGTACGACGCGAACCGTCGCGGTTGGATGTCCAGCCATTCAACAGATTATTCGTCCGCGCGCAAAATGCGCGCGCAAGCTCTCGCTGATCGCGCCCTAGAAGCGCTTGGCGCAACCGTCGACGACGCCGGATGGCTTGCGCATTGGTATGAGAATGGATCTTGGATTGAGTTTGTCCGCGCAATGCGCGCTAAAATTCAGACTGCTTGACCTTCTGAAATGCGGGCGCCCACGGGCGCCCCTATTCCAGAGCGCCAATCAAGGCGTCAACATGGAGACCGGACAATGGCTATGGCGACCTATTACAACGAACCCCACATGACTGCGCCGCGCTTGCTAGGCGAGTTCGACGTGCAAGGCGGCGCATGGTTCCAATATTCCGACCGACCCGCTGGCGACCGCGACGGCGCGTTTCCCGGTTATCCGCACCGCGTTTTCACATGTGATGGCGACCGCGCCGCGCTTGTTTTAAAGACGGTCGCGTATGTCGTCATTGACGAAGCGCCCGATGGCGGCCCCATCCACGAAAAGTGGGAATTGCGCCGCGCGCGCGCTTACCCATGCGCGTGACGCCCATTCGCCCCATCGCCCCCACGGCGCGCACCCCTGCGCGTCGCACCCCGCCCCTCCCGCAACGGAACCTTAGCAATGATCGCGATAATCGAAACAATCTTGACCATCGTAAGCCTAGCAATAGTCGGTGCCCTTTTGGCAATGGCGTTCATATAGATATTGAGGTCTGACAATGGCAAAGCGCAAAACCTACATCGACCGCGACGCCGACGAAAACCAAAAGCCCTACCCTAAGCTTGCTGGGCTAGACCGCTACAGGCGCGCGCCCGATCCCGACCGCCGCGCCTACGGTCAGGCCGTCATGGCCGCCATCCGCGCCCTGCAAGCCCGCGAACTGCAACGCGCCGCGCCCTCGCACTCGTGCCCCTGCGCCTCCGGCGTGTGGGAGAGCGATGGGCAGGAGATCTTGCGCGCGGTGCGCGCTCGGAACAGGAGGGCTTGAGATGATCACCACCACAACCCATTCCGACGCGACGCGCACCGTGACCTATTACGGGCGCCTGCTAGGCTATTACGCTGCGGTTCGCTACAAGCGCACCCACGCCCGCGCATGGCGCTGCGTGACCGTCCTGGGCGCGCTGGGCTACGCTAGAAACGAGCGCGACGCCCGGCGCTGGCTCATGGAGATGGTGCCATGAGCGACTACTACACCGCCCTCACGGACCACTACAAGCAGGTACGCGCCCGGCTCAACGCCGGACCACCACCGCCTTGGCGACAGCCCGTGCTGCCCATGCCCGAACCAGAGCCGCAGGCGCCTGAACCTGAACCTGCGCCGCTGACGTACCAGTACACCCTATCCGCCGCCAGGCGCATCGCTCAAGCGGCGCTCGTGCCCCACGGCATGACCTGGACCGATGCGATGGGTCCAAGCCGCAAGCTGCCCTACACACGCGCCAGAGCGGACGTGTACCGAGCGCTCCGCAAGCATGGATGGTCGTTACAAAAGATAGGGATCTTCTGCGGACGCGACCACACGACCATCATGAACGCCCTACATCCAAAAAAGGACCGCATCAAATGAGCATTACAGACCAGATCCTATCCGACCGCGAACAGACCCACGGCGCGTTCCGTGAAGTCGCGGGCTACTCGCAGGCCATCAAGCAACTCATGCGGACGTCACGCAACTGGGGCCGCCTAGACGTGGCGCAGGCGCAGGCGCTGGAGGTGGTCGCCGACAAGGTGGCGCGCATCCTGTGCGGTGACCCTAGCTTTCTGGACCACTGGCAGGACGGCGCGGGCTACTTCGAACTCGTGGTGCGCGACCTGGTGCAGGCGCAGGCGCCCATCACCCGCGAGGTGGCGATGCCTGAGCGCCCCGGCGATGAGCCGCTGGACGCGCCTGCGTTCCTGACGGAGGGCAAGCCGTGATCCTGCAACTCAACCCGACCATGCCCCTGACGACCCCACTAGGGCGGGCGCTGGCGCACTTCCTGATCGACAACGGCGACGAGCATCACCTGCTGTGGGTGTGCATCCAAGACGACACTGGCGAGATCTGGGTCTGGCCTAACCCTGACGTGCGCGGGCGCCCTAACCCGACGATGGGGAGGAAGATAGATGAACGATGATCTCGTAAAACGGCTGCGCGAACCAGTGGATGATCCATTCTTTGGCAAGCTTTTTGAGCCAATTAAATGTGAAGCCGCCGACCGCATTGAGAAGCTGAAGGCGGCGCTGCGGCAAATTAAAGACCTTCACGATCAATTCGGCCCCGAAGACGAGCAAGTCATCATGACCCGCGACGACATGACTTATTTCATTGTCTGCGAAGCACTAGATGCTAAATAAACCTTTACACCATCGCGCTGACGTGCAACCATTCACCGTTAACCCAGAGGGAGCCTGACATGTTCAAAATTGGTATCAACGAACACGACGAAGTAGCCTACGTCCGCATTCAGATCGCGGCAAAGGCCATCCATGAAGCGGCGTTGCTGGCGTACTACTGCGAGGGCCGCAAGAAACAGACGTTTCACGACGAGATGGAACGCGAAATTGAAGAGTTGCTGACCTTGCTTGGCGTTGACGACCGCGCGACCGCCTGCGCCATTAACGACACCATCGAGACGCTGGAGTATCGCATCGAGAACTTGCGCGCTAATCTGCGCGTGATCGAGGATCTGCCACCGCGCGAGATTGAAGACGCATGGCCTGCGGCGACGCACGCGCTGCGCGAAGATGATGAACATGCGGCCCGTGCCGCTAAACAGATCCGGTGAAGACTGGATTGCTGGGGCATCCGCCCCGGCATAGATTGTGAGGTGTCTGAGTAGCCTAGTCCTAGTGTTTGTTCGAAACGCAACTTGCCCCCGGTCGCTTACGCAACCGGGGGTCTTTCGTTCAGGGCTTCTTGCCGGGGAAATCGCGCACGTTACTTTCCGAACTGTTTGCGGGCTCCAGCATGTTCCGCAACGCGGATTTGCTGTGCTTCATCAACTCGGGCGCGATGTAGATGTGACGTTTACCAGGATGCTCCGCAGACGCCACCTTGCCCCGGTCAATCCACCCGGCCTCCTTGAGCGCGTGAAGCAACGCCGCCTGCGGGATCTTGACGCCGCTCGGCGCGCCATTGTTGAGGCTTTCGCAGATCTTGAAGAACGGCGTGGCGATGATCCCGCGCCGGAACTCGCCCGCCTTGGCGCGGATCTGGTCCACGATGTAACTCTCCGCGATAGACATGCCGTTCTCGATCAGGTTTTCCTTGAACTCGGTCCACATGGGCGGCGCGGCCGGGTTGAACTTGGACACGTCCCTGTCAGCCAGCCAACGGGCGATGGTCTCGAACCCGCCCGCACGATACCAGGTCCACATCGCCTGCGCTTCGTCTGCGGGCATACGCCCTGCCGCCGACCAGATGCAGAACCAGCGGCGGTCGCCCGAACTAATCGAGATCGGGACGGGATCGTTCGTGAACGCCAACACTAACATCCTGTTGACCATGTCGTAGGGGTGCAGCCCCTTGCGGTTGATCGGCAGCGTCTCCGGCGGGGCGGCGATGATGGGCTTGAGCTTGTTAGCAAGCGTGCGGCGTTCCTTGGCGTCAGGCTCCTTCAACTCGTTCAGGATCAGAATCTCCGACTCCAACGCGTAGCCCCATTGCGATGTCAGGCCGTCGTTGTCCACTAGCCCACGGTTTTTGAGACCTGGCCCGCAGACCGCCCAGATGGCTGGAGCCCACATGGTATCTTTGCCAGACCCCTCGTCGCCGCCGTGCAGGACGGCGTGATTGATCTTAACGCGGGGGTTCTGAAGCTTGAACGCCATCACGTCGAGGCAATGGGCCAGTTCGGCCTCTTCGGGCACCAGCACCCGACAATGATTCAGCCATCGAGACACGTCGCCAGCGGCCACGCCGGTCAGGTCAGGGCGCGCGTCGCGCCAGCGGTTGCCGTACACGTCGCCGTCGCGCGAGACGAGGACGCCGTCACCCGCAGCGTAGGTAATGCCGCGCAACAGCCTAGCGTTGGCGGCGCTGCGGTTCTCATCGTAGCAGACGCTGGCCTCGATGCGCCGCGCGGTTTTGCCGGTGACGTGAATGGATTTGCAAAACACATGGCGAAAGATGGCGTTGAAGCTGTGACGGCTCAACTCGGTGCGGGCGTCCATGTCGAAGTAAGCGTCGTCTTCAATGATGTAGGCGAACCGCTCGTACCAGCTCGCCTTGTCAACGCGCCCGACCTCCTTGCGCTCGACTTCGGCGATGACCTTGGCGGCCTCGTCGGGAAACGCCTCGGTGGGCGCAATTTTTGACAACGCCTCTTGCATCCGTTCAGCCAACAATTCGTCGCGCAGACCTGGCGAAACGCGCGGGCCACCGTTGGCGTGGACCCACGCCAAGAACGCCTGCGTATTGAAACCCTCGCAGTGGCCGTGGTAGCAGCAGAACGAGCGATCCAGCGGCTTGTAGCGGGCTCCAGTCTGGCCGTCCGTATGCTCGGCGTGGTTGGGGCACACGATGCCCATCCAGCCTTCTGGGTTGACGTGCGACAGCACCAGACCCTTGTCGTTAAGCCACTCCAGCACGGTATCCTTGCCGGTGTCGCGCAACTTGAGCCCTAAATGAGAAACGGTAGCGGCTTCCCCCGGCGTAACACCCAACGCCTCGCAGATCTGCGGCAGCGTGTACTCACGGTCTGGATGGAACTCAACCAAACGTGAACGGAAGAGATCGCGACCGGGCTTCAGATTAACGGAGCCGGGAATGCGAAAGTTACGTACAGGGTTGGTCGCGCCGGGGTCTGTGTAGCCTGCCTCCGCGATGGCGGTGATGGCCGCGCTGAACTCACCCTTGGACGGCTGATCGGTAAAGCCGTAGCCCCACTGGAACGACCCCTCGCTGGTCTCCATGATCCATGTCGGCGGCAGGGGCGGCACCTTGGACTTGGTGCCGATGTCGTCCAGCATCATGCACAGGACGTAGTCGCAATTCGCGGCGCTGGCGCTGGGCTTGCCGTCGAGGAAGCGTGACGCCATGAACGAGCCGGTGTTGAGATACCATGCCTCGCCTTCCCCGCGCGGCTTGGTGGGCATGTACGCGGGCCAGGTGTACTTCAGCGAACCGTCAAGGAACGCCTGCTGCTCGCCGTCGCGCATGACGGGCTTCTGGCGCACCAGCAGCGCCGTCTCGCCTGCCGGGGCGAGCCCCGTGATGTAATCGTAAAATTGTTGTTCTTGCATGTCCTACCCCTTCCCGTAGCGTGTCATCGTCGTCGTCTCGATCCCCAGCGGCAGACCTGCGGCCCATGCGGGCGGCGTACACATCGCGCGTTGCATGGCCTCTTCGGCTGCTACGGGGTCTGCGGTCTCCAGCACGATCTCGTCGTGGACGTGCAGAACGGGTTCAAACCCCTCTGCATCGAGCGAACGAAGAGCGTAGCGCAAGATGTCGTTGGCCGTCGCTTGCGTCACGTTCTCGCAGGCTAGACCGCGCCACAGGCGGGCGCGGGGCCATTCCTTGGCGTCTGCGGCGGGCTTCCATGCCGCCTTGGCATAAGTGACGCCGTCTTCCTCCAGCTTGGCGTATGGGTAGCAAAGGATGCGCCCAGACGGCAAAGCGTACCAGAGGTGAACGCCATCGAACAAGTAAGTTATGCGCCCGGCGGTAAACTCTTTGTTCTTGTGGCGCATGGCGGCGGTATACGCGCGCTCCAGACCTTCCCAGAACGGCATCGCCCACGGGTTAGCCCTGCGCCAACCGTCCACCATGCGCCGGGCTTCAGGCTCCGGCAGCAACAAGCCGTAGATGCGGCCCATCGCAGCGAATGCGCCGACGCCTCCGGCAAATCCACACGCAAGCTCCTGCACCTTGCCGACCTGGCGCTGGTCGCCCGTCACCTCGGCGACAGGGACGTGAAAGGTAGCGGATGCGTTCACCTTGTAGACATCCTCACCACTGCGAAACAGATCCAGCTTGGCGTCACCTCGGCCAGACAGCCACGGATTGACGCGCGCCTCAATGGACGACCAGTCGGCCACCACCAGCGCGTTGCCGGGCTCGGCCAGCAGCGCCGGGCGCAGCATCTGCTTCAGCACGTCAGTGACGCGCTTGCCGTACTGCGGGACGATCTCGCCGCCCAGCACCATCGCGTCACGGACTAGTTGAGGTTCCTTCGCGCACTTGCGCGGGAAATTGTGGACTTGTAGCCCAAAGCTAGAAGCACGGCCCGTTGCTGAACCTCCAGCAAAGACAAAAGCCCCACGCACTCGTCCATCGTCGCGATCAGCGAGATTAGCGGCGCGTTGGAATTTCGCGACCGACGAAGCCCATAGGTCGTCCGCACATTGAATGACCTCAGCGACATCGGGCGGCACTTCATCGGGGTTTTCTCCAGCAAGAATTAAAAGGTTGCCGCGCACGGATTTGTCTATAGAATACTTGGCCTCGCCATCCTTGTAGACCGTCATCAATTCCAGCGCCTGCGGACCCACGCGGTCCAACACCCACTGGCGCATCTTGGGGCTGCGGACGCTGGTGATCGCGTTCTGCGTCACCTCGCGCACGATCTGCTGGATCTCGTCCAGCTCCGCGGTGGCGTAACGGATCGCGGCGTTGCACAAGGCGACATCAACGCGCACGCCCCGATCGTTGACGCGCTCGTTGACGTGGTAGTCGGCCAGCTCGTCAGCGGACAAGTCACGCATACCCTTGCTGATCGCGCGCATGGCGCGCACGTCCTGTTCGCAATACTGGATCATCTCAGCCATGAGCGTCTGATCCTGACGGAAGAACCCGTCAGCCTGCGGGATGGACAGCAGGCGGATCAATTGCGACCCGCGATGGTCTTTCTTCATGGACGCGCCAGCAAACCGCCCCACATCCTCAAGCGAGCCAGGCGCGCAATTGGCGCGGGCTTGCGCTGCCGTGCAGTAGAACTGCGCCAGCTTGGGTTCAGGAATCTTGTGATCGGGGCACAGCACGAACCAGAAGATCAGGCGCTCGAACGCAGCGTTGTGCGCGCGGATCTGGCCGGTGTGGTTGGCGACGGCGGCGGGGAACGGTTGACCGGGCACCCAGGTCACGACCTCGTCGTCATCGAAGGCGTAGGACATGCACAGCACCTGCGTGCTGGCGTCTTGGGCGTAGTTGTACACGCCCCGCGAAGGCAAGTCGCACTTGCTCCGCGTCTCGAAATCAAGCCAGAGAGTTTTCATGGGCTGTAGATACTCACGGGCGCCAGCGGGGGGAGGACCACTGGCGCCCGCTTTCACTCCTCCTTACGCGCTGCGACGACGGCGACGCGACTCAGAAGGGGTGTCGTCCGTGACAGCTTCCGCTGCCTCGGTTTCCGCAGGCGCACCATCCAATCCGACCCACTCAATAACTTCGAAGACGGGCGTAATGATGCGGCCATAGGATTTGTGTGGGTATGAACCTTTTTTAAGCTTCACAACCGGAACTGGCTTCAAAGCGTCTTTTTTTATTTGTTCGGCAATCGTATCGGAAATATGCGCCCAAGCTTTTTTACCCCCTTCAGACGTAACTCTGTACCGCGCCTCCAAATTTTTATCTTCGCCAGACATACACTTCAGCGAAAATCCAACTTGTTTTTCCCACCCTTTCTTTGCACCAACAGGCGCATCGCCGGGGTCGAAATCAGGCGCGCGTACATCAACCATCTTTTCGCCAAGAACTTCACCATCGCCCCAAGCAATATAGCCTTTAATAAAACTGTGAGGGTTAATGGCCCAAGTTGAATCGTCCTCAACCTCAGTCTGATCCGCGCCAAACACCCAATGCCCGGTTTTGTCCATCTTAATGATGACAAATCCTGACACGTTGGAAATTTCTGCGCTGGCCGCGCGCAGGCTGGCGGCAAGAGAATGAATATCGGCGTCGGGGAGATTAGCGTTACCGAATGCTGTAAGATTTGACATGACCGTTGCTCCTTAAACAAGTTTACCAAGAACGGCTGCAAGCCGTTGGCCGTCCTGCAACACCGCTGGGCGAGGATCATCCTCGGTTGCCAGTGTGTTACCCGATGAGATAGCGACGACGTGATCCGCAGGCAGCGCGAGCTTGTACTTCTTTAGCACCTTCTCGGCTTGTGCAGGGCTCAACAACTTCGTCTCTGTCAATTCCTTTACATCGAGCCCCAGATCGCACATGGCGTCAAGGGCCTTTCTTTCATCCATCCACTGGCGCATGGCGCGCTTGGGGACAAGCTTGTAGCCGGGCACTGGCAGACCGGCCTCCAGCGTCTGCATCGCCAGCGCCCGCACTTCCTTAATCCAGCCTTCCAACTGGTCCGCCATCTTCAGGTAGTCCGACACGTCAGCGACATCGACGCTCTTCAGCGCGGCAACCATCGCCCGATCCGCAGCGCCGGTCATGATGGGGCAGATCGCCTTGGCAGCGCACCAGCGGCACCACTCGCCCTGCGCCAGCGGCGCGTCAGGACGCTGGGCTACCTTCACCGCCTGCATCAGTTCCTTCTCAAACAGTTGAATGCGGCGCGGCGTCGTCTCCCAACGCTTGACGTAGGGCGGCTGCACAATGACCAGCTCGACCTTGGTTGCGCCTTCAAACGCCCACTGGGCGGCAGGGGTCCGCATGGCCGCAGCGGCGTAAAACATAAGCTGGGGGTTCTCTTCGACATCGACGGCCACGCCGTCGCCAAATTTCCAATCGACGATGTACGCCGTGTCGCCGATGCGGCCCACAATGTCCGACGAGCCAAACACGCCGGGCAACAGATCACCGAACCCGACGACCACCTCGGTCTCAAACTCCATCTGCCTGTCGGGGTCGATCTCGTTCAGCGCCGCCAGCGCGGGCAACAGTTTATTGTCGATCAGATCCTGATCGAGCGTCACGTCCGCATGGACAGCACCAAGGAAGTCCTGCGCGGTGGCCTTGCCGTCCAGCACGTCCGCGATGACGTTGTGGAGCAGAGTGCCGGTGTCGGCGTAGACGCTGGAGGGCTTGGGCGGCATCTTGGCGACGAGCGCCACGGAGCCAGGGCAGTTGATGACGCGCTTGGCGGTGGACCCGCCGACGATGTTGGAATGTTGAGCCATTAGATTACCTCAGTGGACTGTTGACTGACGGACACTAGACTTTCTTTTACGAACATGCAATACATTTTTTTATGAGAGAAAGCGAAATCGAACGATATTTCGTGTGGGCGGTCATGCTGCGGCAAGGGCTTACCTACAAGTTCCAGTCGCCAACGCAGCGCGGGGTGTCGGATCGGATCGCGTGGATGCCCAACGGCGAAACGTGGTTTGTGGAACTTAAAACGAAAGGCGGGCGTCTGTCGCCGCTTCAAGAACTATTCGCAATGGACATGCGGCGGCTGGGGCAGCATTACGCTTGCCTTTGGTCCAAAGAAGGGGTGGATGAATGGGCCTCACGTTACGACCTTACCAAGAACAAGCCGCCGATTTCCTGTTCGAACGAGACCGCGCAATGATCCTTGCGCCCGTGGGCGCAGGCAAGACGGCCATCACGCTAACGGCCATGACCGAGTTGATCGCGGAGGGGCACGTCAAGCGTTGGCTGGTGCTGGCCCCTAAACGCGTCTGCACGGACGTGTGGCCGGTCGAGCAACCCAAGTGGGCTCCAGATCTTGAGATCGCCATCGCCACCGGGACGCCAGCGCAGCGTCAAGCGGCGTTTGACAGCGCCGCGCCTATCGTCGTTACCAACTACGACAACATCCAGTCCCTGCCGGATTTGTCGGGCTTCGACGGCATCGTCTTTGACGAGCTAACGCGGCTCAAGAACCCCAGCGGCAAGCGTTTCAAGGCGCTGCTGGCGCACCTCGACAAGATCCCGTTCCGGTGGGGCTTGACCGGCTCGTTCACGTCCAACGGGCTTGAAGACGTGTTCGGCCAATGCAAGGTGATCGACCAAACGCTACTGGGCCGCGCCAAAGGCGCGTTCCTTCAGAAGTATTTCGTGTGCGTTAACCGCGACTTCGGCGATTGGCAACCGCGCAAGGGCGCGCTGGAACAGGTCATGGACGCCATCCGTCCGGCGACTTTCGTGCTGGAGCCAGGCGAGTACAGCGACAAACTGCCGCAGTTAAATGTTGTGGAAATGCGCTGCGACTTGGCTGACCGCAAACCCTACGAAAAAATGAAGCGCGATTTTGTGCTGGAGTACGGCGAGGATCGGATCATTGCGGCGAACGCCGCCGCCGTGACGAACAAGCTCCAGCAAATGGCGTCTGGGTTCGTCTACGACACCAAGACGGAAGCATTACCGGAACCGGGCAAGTTTCATGTGAAACAAAAGGCCGTCTGGTTTTCAATGCACAAGTTCGATTTGCTGGACGAGATCTTGAATGAAAACCAGCACGCCAACACGATCATCGTTTACAATTACAAGGAAGAGCTTGCCGAGTTGCTGCGCCGGTATCCGTTAGCGCGGACAATTGACGATTTCAACGCCATCAAGCGATGGAACGCGGGCAAGATCGAGATGCTGCTGATCCATCCCAAGTCCGCCGGGCACGGCTTGAACCTACAGTTTGGCGGCTGCAACATGATCTTCCTGTCGCTGCCGTGGTCGCTGGAACTGTTTGAACAGACGGTGGGGCGCATCCACCGGGGCGGCCAAACGCGGGATGTCTGGTGTTATCTGTTGATCTGTAATAAAACTATAGACGAACGGATCTGGGGCGCGCTTCAGGACAAGCGGGCGATTTCAGACATAGCACTTGAGGAACTGAAGGCATGAACTGGCGCGAGATCAACAAGGTGTTGCCCGATCTGGACGAGGACACCATCAAGAAGATGCTGGACGAGGAGCGCGTGGGCGAGCAACGGCAGTCGGTGCTGATCCGCCTGCACCAACGCTACACGATGCTGCGGGCGGCGCGGGAGCGCATGGAGATCCTTGGGGACGTGGTGTTTCCAAAGGTGATGGCGCTCACTTAGCGCACCATCCTTCGCGGCGGGCGTTGTTCTGCTTGACCTCGATGATGGTGCCCGTGGTGTCCTTGGACGACCAGGACACATCGCGCCACACGTCGCAGACCGCGCCGTTAGTCTCGACGGTGCTGGTCAGGGTCACGCACCCGGTCAGGGGAAGTGTTAACAGCATCGCCAAAACGAATCGCATTGCCTGTCCTCCGTAGCACGTCCGCAGTTGCAGCGGCCTCAACCTCGGCCACTGCGTCTGCGCGGATCTTATAATAAACACCGGACAACACCATCAAGATGATGACGCCCATAACCGCGTAACGCCCAACCGGCGTGAACAGCAGACTAAACACCGTGTTCGTCCATGTGCTGCTTGCGCCAGTACCAGATGGCAACGCCTGCGCCAATGATCGCCACCATGATGACGAAGTTTGTGTTGCTAAGTAGGCCCATGAATTGATCCGCCACGTCAGACGCATCCTTCGCCTGTGCAGCGATCTCCTTAGCCGCGCCCAGACCTCCGAGCCCTGCCGTGAGTAGCGCCGCATTACCTTGCTTGCTGTCCGCCATTGTTCGTACAGGTACAGGATCGGGATCGGTGCGCTGTTCCTGCTCATGATCGAATACCTGTTCTGGGGTCGCAGGTTTTGCGCTCGCAGTCCACCACGCGCTCTCTGCCTGGCGACGGCGCACCAGCCCCGACAGCACCTTGCCGCCGCCCTTGGTCCATTTCATCAGCTCGGCAGGCACCGCGTCGAGATCGCCCGAGTTTATCTTTTTTAGCATTGTCGAAGATTTGAGGTTTCCAACGCCCGCGTTGTAGGCAAAGTCCACCAGCACATCGAACTGGTTCTGCGTCAGTTTGACTTTGACCAAATCCGTCACGGCGACTTCAAACTTGACGATGTCGAGCCTCAGTATGTCGTCAGCCTGCGCCTGCGTGATGGTCATGCCGTCGTTGACCATAGGAGCGCCCGCGCCATTCGTATGGCCGTAGCCAATCGTGCAGACATTGGCGGGACAACGGTACGCCTTCAGTTTGCAACCTTCGAACTTTTTGAGCAGGTTGTCGAGACCGCCTTGGCTCATCTGCATGGCGTAACTCCTATCTGTGAACGAGACCAATAGAAATGAGGACAATGCAAACCAGAGCCACAAAGATCGCAAGAGCTGCTGCTCCCCATGTCATGACGGTCTGCATAAACTCGTCCTGTTCCTTTTCAGCTTGAAGCGCCGCCGCCTTCTGGTCTTTCTTGATCTGCGTGGTGGCGGACAACACCTGATCCCAAGCGGCGATGCCAAACTCGCCGATGAAATGGTTCTTCAACTCTTCCATCATCGTGTCGGCTTCAGCCTTGGCGGCGTAAGCTTCCATCGCGATCTGCTGCGCGGACTTGCCCGCCATCAAGCTGCCCTTGGGATCGGCAGCAGTTCGCGTGATGGCGGCCACGCTGTCGAACAGCGAGCCCATGTCGGACGCCATCGACTGTAGCTCTTTGCCCACAGCAATGCCTGCCTTGATGGCTTCGTAGCTGGCCTTGGCTGCGGCTAGGAGTGTGAGCGGGTCCATCAGGGCTCCGATGCGCTCGCGCGCCAGTCACGGACAGCGATGCGTATGCGTATGATAAGAAGCACGAGTGTCGCCAGCGTGACGCCAAGCCCGGCCCACGCGCCCATCTCCATAGCCCACCACGGGAGCGTCAGCGCCCCCGCAGCGATTGCACCATCAACGGCCAGCTTCGTATCGTGCATTAGGGGGCCTCTTGCGGTGCGAGGGCGTTTGAGATCTGCGCGCTGCCGCGCAAAGCATTACTACCGCGCGCGTTGCGCTCTTGCGTAGCAAGCATCCGCGCGTTGCGCTCCATTATATTTCTAGGCGCATTTGGTATAGCATATTTTTCCACTAGACGCGCGAAAGTCTCAGGGTGCAGCATCGCCGCGCCTATTTCGATAGATGCTTTTCGGCTTACTACGCCTTCCAAAGCCTTCATAATGGTTGTAGCAGCTTGTCCAATAAATCCTTGCGCCCCAGGTATATCTGTAACACTGCCCATAGCATTTGGACGACCGCCCGCTTTTGCTAAACGCCGATATTCGGCGGTGCGCGAAAGATCAGACAGAACATTAGCTACTTTCGCCGAATCAGCCGTATCCAAAATTGCGGACAAATCTTCAAAACGAGGCGCGCCGGTAGCTTTTTTGATAGTGCCTGGTGCATTGCGAACCGCTTGGGCAAACGCGGCGGGGCGCAAAGTTTCATCAAGCGGGCTTGTAAGCGATTCTTTCAAAACCTGCCCAACTTCCATTGCGTTAATTGGTTTGCTGCGCGCAGCAAACTCAGTACGCGCTGTCTTAACGCCGGGCAATTTGTCTTCTAACCAATTCACATATTGTTGGCGAACATCACTAATAGCTGCAAGTTGTTTATTGCCCAACGCGCTGCCAGCGGCGTCTACTTTTGTCTCAAGTGCTTTATCAAGCCCAGCTTTAATATCGAGCAGGCTTTGGCCGGTGTACTCCGCATTTTGCGCGGGGATCTGACGCATGACAGGTTTTCCCGTTGCCGGGTCTACATTGCTGCTAGGTACTTCATGCGCGGGTACGTTTTCGCCAATTTTGAATGTGCGTCCTTTATTGGCGGCAATGTCTTCCGCAACTGAAACCGCCGATTTCATTGCGGGTGTTTCAAGCAACGCAGCTAACGTCTCATCATGCGGCACAATTTTCTTTTCAACTTTTCCATAGTCAACGGCGGCTTGCCCGGCGCGCGCTTGTCGGGCAGCGGTAATGTCAGCAGGAATTTCGGGCGCAATGGTTCCAATGGACGCCGCTTGCGCCCTCGCATTCGCAGCTTCTCTTGCGGCAAATTCGGACGCAAGCGCGGGGTTAGACATAAGTTTAAACTGAAGCGCAGGCAATTGAGTTTGGCTTGTGCCTGCGCCCGCAACAATCTCACCTACGGTAGGCTGAGTGCCCGCCACAAGCGCCGCGTTAGGATTACGCAGCATGTTGACAACACCCTCAGGGTTGCCTTCCAAAGCTGGTTCTAACATGCGCCGTGTGGGGCTTAGTTTGTTTGTAATCTCAGGTATTTTTTGAGTGGCTTTTTCAGCCAATGCAGACGCGCCAGATGTGAATGGCGTAAGTGGATTGGTAAGCTCGCCTGCACGCGTCAACACAGCGCCAGTTTCGGCTATCTTCCCTGCTTTTGTCAGCGCGCCAAGCCCTTGAAGCCCCGCACCGCCCCCACCCAAAACCGTCGAAAAATCAAGCAGTGTGGCAAACGGATCTTGACGAAACGATTCTGCCGCGCGGTCTATGCTGCCGTATTTTTCGTCTATGTGCTGTATCACCGCGTTCGCGGGTTCTTGCGCTTGTCGCGTTTCAGCCAATGCCGCAGCGGGCAAAGGAACGCCCTGCGCCGGGCCGCGCCCTTTATAGTTCAAATACGCTTCAGCGGCAGGCTCCGCTATTTTAGCACCTAAACCGTAGCCCAAGTTCCACGGGGCCATAGCCACAGATTTCGTTGTCTCAACCGGGTTCTCAATAAAAGTGCCAACGCCCTGTGCTACCTTACCCGCAAAATTTGCCATGCCGGGAAAGAAATTTGACGCCGCGTCCGACACGTATTGCAATTCGCGTTCGCGTGCTGCTTGCGCGCGTTCAGATTTGCTTGTCGGCATACCTTCGCCTGCCGCTGACGGTTGAGACTCTATAGGGTCCGATGCCCAAGCTGGCTGCTTAGTTTCAGAAGTGGCAATAGGATCATTTTGCCATCCCATTATTGCTTCCTCCGAACGGAACCATCAGGCGCTGTGTATAGTGTGCCCTTTGTAAGGGCGCTATACTCTTGGTCGTTTTTAATAGCGACGGGCGCGCCCCCATCCGCAGGCGCAGTCCCGCCAGCCGTTGCCGCAGCAGGCGCGGCACCGCCAGCTGCTTGTTTTTCCACTATTGCTAGCCCACGATCAAGTGAAGTTCGATAATCATTGGCGGCTTTGATAAATGCTTTTTCAGTGGTAGCCAAACTCATGGCATTTTTTGCTTCGGTAGCTTTTCTACCTTCTTCAAGCGCGATACCGCCCGCACCGCGCAACTGATCGTAGGCTTCCAAGAATGCGCCGCCTTGCGTTTGTTTAAACAACGCTTCAAAATCAGCACGATCAGTCCCGGCAAAAGGCGTGTTAGGCGCAATCAATTTGCTCGCGCTAAAACCAACAGCTTGCCCAAAACCGGGGTGAAGCGGGGCCTTTTTATCTTCAATTACATTGCCTTTGGCGTCTATTTTTGTATTGCCGATAAGTTGATCAATCGTTGCCTTTAGCACTTGCGTGCTTTCTCTTAATTTTGGCAGTGTGTCCGCCGCTTTTACTTGCAATTCAGCATTTTTAGTTGCGGCTGTCGTAGCAGTTTGTTTAGCCGCAATGACTGCCGGATCGGCAGGACCGCCCTTGATAGGTCTTTCGCTACCGTCGGGGAGTTTTTCAAAACCTGGTTGCGGCGTAACCGCCAATTTGGCGCGTTCGGCTTCTTGTTGTGCTGCGGCTTTCGGGCTCAGATTGCCTGCGATTGCCGGATTGAGCGACAAAGGTGTCTGCGGTACGGGTTGCATTCCTGCAAGAACACCCGGCAACGCATTCCCCGCGTTGGGCGCAAGCGCAGGCGCAAGATTGTTTGTAACCGCGTTAGGCATCTGCGTGGGTGTGCCGCCGCCGCCGGTCATGGTAGGCGTTGTGCCGCCCTGTGCGTTCATGTTGGCGCGCGCCCATTGGATCACCTGCCCAGCAGTTTTACCCGCAAGGATAGACGAATTAGCCGCAATGGCCGCAGGACTGACAAGTTGTTCAACCGGCGTATTAGGATCGGCGTTAAACACTTTTAACGCGTCAGGTTGACCGAGGAAGTGCATAAGCTTGAGATTGCCCGCATCTGGCGTAACGCCTTGCGGTAGCGCAGCCACATTCTGGTTGCGGAGATACGACACCATCTGGGTCTGCAATTCAGGCGACCGCCGCGCAAGGATGGCGTCGTCTGACATTCCCTGCGCTTGCGTCGGGTACATTTGTTTGAACGCGCTTACAAATGTCTTATCAACAATCCCTCCTGGCCCTTGCGCGCTTGATAGCGGGTTACGATCTAACCCTTCGCTACCAATTATTTGCGCGTCGATTGTTGCAGGATTTGTCGCCGCCGCACCACGCGCGGCAGGCGGCGCAACATTGTTCGGAGTAACTTCGCGTTGACCAATAACTTCGCCGTTTGCATTGATGATGGGCTGATAACTACGACCGCTATTGGGGTCTTGCCATACAGCAGGCGGTTTAGCCGCGCTTGTACCGCCTTGCACAGGCGTAGCCGTGCCGCCACCCGGCGCAACGCGGACGAGTGTTTTGCTACCATCAGGATTTTCGATAATCTGAAATCCTAGCTGCGCGGCTTTTCTTTGGTCAGCCAACACAGCCGCATGTTCAGTTGCAGCTTGCGCGCCAGTCCGTGCCAAAACTTTCAATCGTTCAGCATCAAAATCCTCAGGCAATGCTTTGGCCCAGTTAGGCTCTAAATGCATTGCCATAGGACGCACAACGTCCAAATAAGCTTTCCTACCATTCACAGGGTCCATATCTGCGACTTTTGCTATGATCTCAGATATGTGCGCAGTGTTAGCCACTACCTGTTCAAGACGCGCTTTGTCAGCCGTCTGGCCTTGCGCATTTATGCGCCCCTGCGTCTCTGTCAATCCTAACGCCGCTTGTTTGTTGGCGCGGTCCTGACCAATGATGTCAAGATTTGATTTTACAAACCCCGGCCCAGCATTGGGGGCGAGCGCCACCGCTTCGCGTTGACCAGCGGGCGTCGTAACGTCCCCACCTTTTGCAATCCAATCGCGCAACGCGTTGCTTTCTTGAAACCCCCGTTGTTTTTCTTGCATCATCGTGTTGTAAAGCTGCATTTTGTTGGCCTGTTCGGCCATAGCAAGCATGTTTGGCGCTTGGTACTGCTGAAGCTGTGGAAGCGCGGCGCTATAGTCAACCATCGAATAGCCCTCTTATTAGCCTTTGAAGTAACTATTGATGTTACCGTAGATGTCGGGGGAATTTGCAGGCGTGACCGGGCTGAAATTGTTAATTTGGTTTCCACCAAGTTTGTTCAAATACTGACTTTGCAAGTACGAACTTGTTCCTTGCGACGCCGCGTTGCTGAACGCATTAGCCGCGTTGTAGCCGCCCGTCGCCGCTGCGTTACCGCCCGCAACCGCCGCCTGTCCGAGGTTCGACCCCAGATTTGTGTAGGTACTGCCAAGGTTTGCGCCGGTAGTGTTCGCCGCAGCAGCAGACCCCGCCGCTGACGCCTGCCCCAACCGCGTGAAATCCATAAGCGGCGAGATCTGGTTGTTGCGGTTGGTCTGGTAACGGTTGAAAGCGTTCGTATATTCCTGCGAAGCAGCTTCTTGGTTGTAGTCTGACAAAGCTTTACCTGCGCCGCCAGAATAAAATTGCCCCATTTGCGCTTGACGAGCCGCCAAAGCATCGTTTCCTTTTTTTAACCGAAAGGCGTAACCTGGATCGGTCGTAAAGTCCGACATACCAAAGTCTTTGCTGTACTTGCCGTACCCCGGCGCGTTCACATCGCCGCCCAATCCCAGAAACGAGCGAAGCTGATTTTGCGCTTCAACGCCAGTTTCACGGTACGGTTGCAGGTCCGTGCGGCCCTGCTGGTACATTTCTTTCTGGGCGGCAATGCTTTGGTCCGCCATCTGCTGTTGAATGGCAGCGCTCTGTTTTGCCGCATTGCTCTGCGCGTTAGCGCCGTAGATGCTGGCGCCCGCGCCTAGTATCGCTGATCCACCGATTGCGCTTGCAATGAAACTCATGGCTCTATCCTTTGCAGAGCTTCGACAGAAGCTATCATGCCCATATCGCCATATTCGGGCGCGATCAGTTCAACTTCCATCTTATCAAGGTTTTCTTCGCCTGTAAATTTGGTCTGATGGACCGTCACCCAAATGGTATCTTCTTCGATGTACACCGCGCGTTTCAACCCGACTTCGGATACGAACACACAAGGGGCCTCAAAAACCTTGGGGCCAAACTCGGTTGCGACCGATACCTTACCCTTCATGATGAAGTTCAGATGCGCGTGGCGGTGGATCTTGCCGACCACCAGCGCCCCCTTGGGCATGAAGATCTGCCGGGCGTAGGTGCCGCAGCCATATTCCTCATGGATCGGCGTGTAGGTGTGCGTCAGGGTACATTGGCCGCTTACATCCAACGCCGGATCGTCGCGAGCTATGGCGTCCATGCGCGCCTGCGCATTCAGGATCTTTTCCCTGAACGCGACCCTATCTAGCGTGTTGGCTTCAGCAGGCAGCATGATCTCACTCGTACATGATGTTGACAGTGCCAGCGTCAAAAAGGTCTGGCGAAGCGCCATTAATCGTAGTGACGCGAAGGCGGTCAAGAGTACCAGAAAGAGTTACATCGCCTGTTGCAAGTACCATTATGTTTGAGTTAACAATTACGTTAGCTGTAGACGCATACACCCACGCATTACCTGTTATGTTTACTATCGTAATTACGCTATCCACGCCGTATGCGGCGTTCATTGGAGTTATGATAAATCCAGTGATTATGACCGCCGTCCCTGTAGACCCATAGGAAAAAAGGGACGAATAACCGCTGGTTGTTACAGACCCTGAACCTAATTGAACTAATAGAGATGATGAACCGCCGGTACTAAGTCCTTTTAGCATCACCGTTACGCGCTTTACCCAAGAAGGAATTGTAGTAAAATCAATGTTTGCGCCACTTGTAGGAGACTGCGCCGTTGCCTGCACAATTTTTTGCGTAGCCGTATAAGACGTGCCATTGATGCTAAATGGCACTTGCCCAATTGCCGTTGGCGGAATGATGACTGGCGTTGTGCTGGCCCAAGTTGTGCCATCAGAAGCTAACACGTTACCAGACGTGCCTGGCGCGACCAATTGAACTGTCGCCGCGCCATTACCCAGCAAAACATTATTGGCCGTTAACGTAGCCAATCCAGTACCGCCGTTAGACGCGGCCAATGGAGTGGTCAGACTGACAATATTGCCGTTTGTAATCGAACCACCGTACACGATATTGTTGATAAGTTGGAATGTTGTTCCGTCGTATTCAACCAACGTCATTTTGCCGATTTGAATGTCTCCAGCCGACAACGCTACAGAACCGTTTTTGGTAATGCTGGTAGCGGTTAAACCATCAATGCTAAGGGTTGCCGCGCCCGTGTTGGTGTTGGCAGCGATGAAACTGTAAATGGACCCAGTTGCATAAGCCGTAAGCGGAGGATTGGCCGCAGCGGTGATAGAATTTGTCCCCGCTACCGAACCAAGTTGGCTATTGATGCCAAAAGGATCATTGATGGACGGAATACCGTCATAAGTTCCGATAAGTTCGTTTGTTGAAGTGTACAAAACAAATTTTAAATTAACGCCCGTGGCTTGCCAGATTTCGTTAGGAGTGCGCCCGCCTGCGTTCAAAATGATTGGGTTGGTATTGGCTACCGTGCCCGCGCTGGTCGTATAGGTCGTCAACAGCGTGGTAGTGCCGGACGCATAGCTGTACAGTTTGCCGCCAACCAACGGGACGCCATTGTCATCGAAGAACTGCGCGCCTGCGCCAGCAAAAGCCGAAAGGTTATAAGTGGTCATCGTCCGATCCTATAGTATCTGCGCTACGGTCAAGATCGTACCTGGCGCTGCGGGATAGGCGGGTGAACTGCTGGCGGCGTAGGTCGCAATCTGAGCATAACCTAGCTTGGACAGTCCGTACAGTTCAAAATAATCGCCAGCGGCGAACGTGTAGGTGAAGTTCACGGCCATTAAAACGCTACCTGCTACGCTCGCGTGTTGCTTAGGGACCGTCGCACGTCTGGCTGTGGCGGTTACGTTAATGCCGTTTACCCGCAACCAGATGGTTATGTCGTCATCATTAGACGCATTGTTGTTGGTCAATTGGAACGAAGCGTTGATAACATACCGCCCGGCGTTTATGACGGTGACGCGAGATGCGGCTAATGTAAACCCATGCGTAGCATAGGTGAACCCAATAGGCACAATGGTGGGGGTATTAGCCGCCCAGGCCGTGCTGGTGGTATCGTAGAACTCCGCGTTGGTGACCGAAGCGGCAGCGACAAGGTACAGGTACTCAAAATAACGGAACCATTCACGCGACGGCGTCCGGTTGTCATCTTCCGTGATGGCAACGCGTTGGCCGGGGGTGCGGGTTTCATTAAGCATTGGTGGGGCTCACAATCAATTGCGCGCCCATGATGTAGACCGGCACCGGGTCCGTACCGGAGATCTCGTACACTCGATCACGGATTTTCTGGGTCATGCCGAGCCTGCGCCAAAGGACGCGCTTGCCATACTCGCCGATCATGCCCATCGACCGCCAATGCTCATTGGACCACGTATGCCCGCCGTCGTCTGACCAACGCAGCATGATCTGAGGGTCCGTGCCTTGCACGATGACTGCCGCCGTGGTGTCTTGCGATTCGCCGCCGATGGCGTCCGAAGACGCAGCGTTGGACGAGATGCTGCTAACATACACCGTTGTGGCCGAAGTGCCGCCGTCCAGTCCTACGCCCGACTCGCAATCAAGTTGAAGTGTGTGTTGCGCCGTGCGGGTCAGATTGTTGGTGTTGGGCGGCAACGCTCGCCACGAACGCAACCATTTCTGGGTACGCCCGCCGTCCGTATACAACGTCAGATCGTAACGGTAGATCGCGCCGGTCTGGTAATCGCCTAAAATGATTTCGTTGTTAAAGAACGTCTGGCAAGCTGCGCGTTGGCGGATGAAATTGCCGTTGGCATACCCGGCGCGTTCATGCCATACGCCCGTCGCCACGTCGTAAACCCAAGTGGCGTTGGCAGACGGAAACGACAGGACATAGAACGAATGGCCGTCCTGCTGGTAAGTGTACGCCGTCGCATCGCTTATGTTTGCGTATTGCTGGATTTGCCATTCAACCGCGTGCGTGCTGAGACGAACGCCAGTGTAACCTTTGGCCCGGTAAACAATGCCTTTGCCGCGTGTGTCTGCGCCCAACCAGAAAACAGAATTATCAAGTTTGGCAACAGAATATGTTGCCGCGCATCCGATTTCCATAAACGCGCCTTGGATGCGTTGAAGGGGAAACCCGGCGTTTCCGGCGTTGTACCAGACTTCAACCGTATTGGTCCCAAATAGCCATGCTTCTGAATGGTCTACAATAGAAGACACCAGATTGTCAGGCGAACCTTCGGCGCTGGCGAAGTCCAACGGGTCAATGGATGTGCCGTCAAGAATAGCCGTAGACCACACAGTTTGGCTATTAGGTTGGATAAAAATAAAATATCCATCCAAATACGAGACCGTAATTGCTCCAGCAAAATCAGGATCAGTGATTGCGCCAAACGCATTTGTGGTGTTGTTGAAAATGTAGCTGGGGCCATTGCAAGCTACAAAAAGTTGAATGCCGTTGTCCGCCATAGACACCGGGCCGTCATTGGAAACGGTGCCCAACAGAATTGAACGATAGCTGGTGTCAACTTGATACAGGCTAGTGCCGGAAACGACGTACATGTAGTCGCCGTAAGAATGCAATCCACGGATCGGGCCGGTGCCTATGGTGGCGAGTGCCTGCAATCCTGGCGCACGTTGCAGGAATGCAGACGTTTTGCCGCCCGAATCTTCAGGCAGCACTTCGGGGAATAGATTGACCATACGGCTGTCCGCAGCGTTGACGCTGCGGGCTACATACGCGGAGCCAAGGATGGGCGTCTGCATCAGAAGTTCCCGGCAAAGATGTTAAACCGCTGGCGGGTGCTGACGATGGCGTAAGGGATCGACATGATGTCGTCAGGATTGTTGATGCGCTTGAGATTGCGTTTGGAATACATTGCGATGCGCGCAACCGTGGGCGGCGGTTCAATGCCAAACTCAGGGGCAATTTCGCAAGCTAGATTATAGCGAAACGCCCGCAAATAGCCGGGCGGAAAGTACAGCTCCGTCGAAAGCGTCGCAGGTTGGTCTAATTGCGCCGCCGATATGAAATGCCATTCCAGCACCTTGGTAGGCACCGGATAAACATGCATGTCGATGTTAGGATAATTGGTGTTGATCCACATTACCTGTGGAAAAGTGCTGGTCACGGTTTTAACCGCGATGCCATCGTACTGCTGTTGGTTGATCAGTTTGATGCCGTAGGAGATGCCGGTTGAGGCGTCCACGAAATACGTTGCGTCGTCCATCAAAACCGGGCGGTCGCCAACGAAGTCACCGGAAGGGCCAAGTGTCTGGCTGATGAGCCCCGGCAACCACGAAAATACCTGTTCTTGCGTTGTGAACGTCGAGAGTTTTTCCGTGCCCCAAGAGTCGATCATTTGATTGAGCGCGGACAGCGCGTCTTGCGATGTAGCCGCAGAAGGCGTTTCACCTTCGGCCAAAACGCCTAGAAGGCGAAGGGCTCCGTTAATCTGATCCCCGGCTGTCGTCATAGCTGGCTATTCCCTCATTCAGCGGCCTGCGACCGCGCCGCCGGGGTGCAAGTTCGTTTACCGGCTCTGACATGTCAGAGGGCGGGGTTTCGCCGGGAGTATAGCGTTTCCAGCCGCTCTTTTCATCATAAATCGCTTCGGCTTCCATAACGGCAACTTTGGTGCCGTGAACCGGATGGCGCATGTAAATCATGGGTATACCTGTTGGAAAGACGCCCCGCCCGTAGACGGGGCGTCAAGATGTTAACCGATGCGATAGAGCGTCCAAGCCGCATCGCCGGTCTTGCGAGCGCGGAACAACGAAGAGCTAGACACTGCGACGCCCATCGTACCAACAAGGGTCCAGCCCGTGTTGGTAGCGAGAGAGCCGATGTTGGCGCTGCTCAGATTGATGACCGAGAAATCGAACGAGCTGTTCGTCTTCGCGTTTGTGAACAGAGCGTCCATGTCCGCCGCGAGCGGCAGGGTATAGTTCAGAGCCGAGCCAGGGGTGGTCGAGATGATACCCGTTGCGATCTGCGCGGCGGTCAGCGTGACCGCAGAAGTCAGACCGGACGTAATGTCACCCTGATCGCCAATGATGGGTTCGTTGACGTTGCCATCACCAAGCTGATAGCCGCCGCCGGAGTTGGGAAGAGCCATGATATTCTCCTAAACAGTTGAAAGGGGGAAATCTGGGGCCGCAGCCCCAGAGAGAAGTGGTTAGCCCCACATACGCACAGCCATAGGCGCGCGAATTACGGAGTAGCCGTACAGAACGTCGATACGGCAGGGCATACGGTCATTGTTGATGTCGTACTGGCGAACAATACGCATCGAGATGCCGTTATGAACCTGACGAGAAGCCATATCCACACCCTGCGGCATAAGCAGATCGGCGGTGCCGAGCGTGATGGCGTTCTTGTTGTAGATCAGGTTCTGCGGATAGGCAGTCGAAGCCGCACCAAGAACGGTGACCGCAGCGTTGTCAGCCGGGAACGAATCCACGGTCGCCAGCGCCTGCGAGGACGTGTAGATTGCAGGAGAGATTGCAACGCTGGTCCACGCGCCGCTGGAAGCGGTGGCGGTAGCGGTAACGACAAACTGCTGCAAACTGCCGGTGGTCTGACGGGTCTGGGGGTTGACCGCGTACACGCTAGCGATGGTAAACACGTCGCCCGCGTTGAGGGTGGCCGAGCCTGTGCCGCCATCAATGTTGATGGTGGACGCACCCTGCGTCGTAACAGCGCCGTTAACGAGGATCGTGTCCGTAGCGGAACGCGAACCAGTCGTGTGCTGCACGATGGACTGAGACATGTTGATCTCGTCATAACCAAGCACCCCTTCGCCCATCATGCCGGTCTTGAACTGACGGCTGATCGTGCTGGTGGGGTTAAAGAAGCCCTTCATGCCTTCAACCAGACCGGCGTTGGCAGCGGGGTTTACAGTGGCGTAACGCTGGTCCATAGGAACGGCGGCTTCGTTTAGCTTCTGCTGGGCCTGAAGCAGGACAAGCGAAGTGGCGGGGGTCGTGCCGGGGGTGCCGACCGAGTTGTAGACGCTCTTGTAGGCATTCGCCACGTCCGCATCCACACTGGCAGCAAGCTGGCTGACGCGGGGCTTGAGAACGCGCTCTGCGAAATCATCCAACTGCATGGTGAGTTCGGCAGACGTAAAGTTCACGCCGATGTGCTTCTGGGTAGAAACCGCAAGGGTCGTGTACTGCTCGTTATCGTCCTGAACCTGAAGCGCAGCGCCGTTGGTGACGAGAGCGCGATCAGGAAGGCGGATACGCAGCGTGGAGCCAATCTTCGCGCCTTCGACGGCGAAGCTGTCATCGTACTGGCGGTTCACGTTACGCGAAAGCACCAGGTTGTTTTCGAGGATCTCCAGAGCCTTTCTGGTGATCATGTCGATTGTGAGAATGCTATTAGCCATTGGTCAGCCTTTCAGGCGTAGAGGGTTAACGGAATTTCGAAGCTTCCAGCTTTTTTACCTGTCGGGCTCGTTCAGCGGCGATCCATTCTGACGTGGTCATCGACTTGATGGACCGTGGGTCAGTGGTGTCGTATGTGGACGTTCCGCTACTACGGGCAGTGACAGGTGAAATAGGCGTGGGCGCACTCGAAGATTTCTTGACCGGCGGATTTGAAACCAACGTGGCTTCAATCTTACCGATCTCCTTGGCCTGCAAGATAGGCGACAAACGGGATATGCGGTCTGCTTCTTTGGGGTTGGACCCTAGATAATACGCTACATCAGGACCAACATCAGAGGTCTGGATTGTCTCGGCCATCACGGTCGTGATGCGGAGGTTGGGGTTGTACGCAACCTGTTCAAAGTCATCGTATTTGCCCCGCGCGTCCTCTTCGCGGTCGTGGTAGGCTTCTACGTATTCAGACCGCTGCTTTTGAACTTCCCGTTCCCGTAGCATCTGTTCGGCGTATGCTTTCGCATAGGTTTCAACCGAATCGAACTGATCAGGTGGCGGTAGCTCAGAAGGCGCAGTAGGAACAGTCCGTTGGGCCTGCTCCCGTTCCCATTTACGCTGCTCTCTTGCGAGGCGCTTGCCGACTATGGCGTCCAATTCTTCTTGTGTAAAAGACTTGGGCGTTTCAGTCGTTTGATCTTCCGGCCTTGTAGTTTCAGCAATAGGAGCCGCCGTAGCTTCCGATTCTGACGCGGGCGCCGGGGCACCCGCTGGGGCAAGCATGTCGTCGTTCATGGGGTACTCCGAGGAGTGCCTGGCTACCGGCCAGTCGGTTAAGCTGAAAGACCTGCCACTTTCTCTTGGAAGGCTTTCACACGGGCCTCAAGGGCCTGCGTAGCAGATGCCAGATCAGCAGCGCGCGCGTCAAGTGACGCAGCCGTAGCAGCCTGACGAAGTTCGGTAGCATTGCAAGAAGCTTCCTGACGAGACAGAAGATCCACGCGGGCGGCAAGATCGGCGTCGCTGTCCGCTTTGGCGGCGTCAAACGCGGCGCGGTCAGCCATCAATGCGGTTTGGTCCGCAATCAATGCGGCGCGCGCGTCCTGAGCACCCGCAACCAGTTCAGCAGCAGTTGCGCGGGCAGCGGCAAGCTCTTCCGCTGCCTTGGCCCGGTCAGCAACCGCGTCCTGAGCGGCAAACAGCGCACCCTGACGAACGGCCAACTCGTCCCGCAGCGCGGCCATCGTAGCCAAGTTTTTGGGGAGCTGGTTAAGGAAGTAGTCCATGTAGTCCATTGGGGCGCTATCCTGCGAGACGTTCATGGGGCACCTTTAAGCGTAATAGCTGATGTTAAGCTTTGCACCAGATACCTGTTCAATGAACCGGATCATGGTCAAATCGCCATCATACTGGAGCGTAACGCCAACGGCGAGAGGCATCCCGACAGTCGTTGTGGGAGCGATGTTGTCATCGCGCCACCGCACAGCCTGACCTTCGGGGGTAATGAGCGCGATTACAGGACGGCAATTCAGGCCATTCACGTCAACCGAAGGCACTGTCAACGCCGTGGAAGAGCTAAGGGACGTAATCTGCTGATAGCCCAATCGGGTTGTGATGGCTTTCAGGTTAACCGACATCATATTCTCCTAGATTCCGTAAAGGACCGGATTTCTATAAAGTATTGCGTCGGTCCTGTAACCGGCGGGGTGAAGGGGGTATACGTGATGTCTACGGCCTGCCCGGTTAACGAGTATAGACCGTTTTGGACGGAAAGCAAGAAGCCCTTTGTGATGGTTATGCTTTGCCCGGTAAGCGCGTATGCCCCGCTAGAAACGGTAAGCGAAATGCCCCGGTTAAAAGTTATGCTCTGCCCGGTAAGCGCGTATGAGCCATACGATGCGTCAAGCGTATACGCGGCCGAAAGAACCGGGGGGCTTCCCGCCAACGGTGCGGTTGCAATCGGTAACGATGCAATGCCGTATCCAGTAAGAGCGAAAGCCATTCAATTAACCTATCCTTCGGTAACAAGCTTCCAGCCAACCACAGTCTCATCCCAAGCGTACATTTGCCCGTCAGCCGGATACGGCACGGGCGCATTCCACAGCCATGTGGCCTGATCCAGCGTCCAGCTTGCGAAGGGCTGCGGTGCGTAGAACACATCGTTCGCCTGATCGTAGGTGTACCCGATGCCAGCGTAATTGCCGCGCAGGGCCACACCGCCGTCTGGCTGGCCGTCCGCACCATAGTGGACCCCGCCACGGGTGTTGTAGCTGGTCTGTATCCACGAGCCGGGCGAGCTATCGACGAACGTGTCGAAGAAGTCGGGCTCCGCGACGATGACTTGGATGACTTTGCCGTCAAGGCACTTTGCGAAGTGGCTCATGCCGTGTAGCTCCCATATGCGGTGAATTTGATGATGGTGTTGCTGCCCGACGTGGTTACGGTTGGTGAGCCGGTCGTGGTGCCGGAATAGTTGGCAGTGGGCACAGACAGAATGACAACGCCGGAGCCGCCTGCTGCTCCAGTGCCAGCGCCGCCAGAGCCGCCGCCACCGCCGCCTGTGTTCGCCGTACCGGCAACGCCTGCAACACCTGCACCGCCTGCACCGCCGCCGCCAGCGCCACCCGTTCCGCCCGCTGTGGCGTTAAACGTCGCACCACCGCCGCCGCCTGCATAAGTTACAGATGACCCGGTGATAGACGACGCAGTTCCTGCACCCCCGTTGCCGCCGTTCGTTGTTCCTGCGCCGCCAACAGCAGATGCACCACCGCCGCCACCACCGGGAAATGGTGAGCTATTAGTTCCCGCGCCGCCAGCATTTCCTTGTCCAGATGTGCCAGACCCCGGACTTGAGCTATTACTAGCGCCGCCGCCTGACCCTCCGGAACCTCCGGTTAATCCACCTTGTCCGCCGCCGCCGCCGCCGCCGATGGCGGTTAAGCCAAACGCAGTTGTATTAGAGCCGTTTGTTCCCCCTGAATTAGGAGATGTAGTTCCGACTGATCCCGCGCCGCCAGCGCCGACAACAAAACTATAAGTTACGCCAGATACAAGTGAAGTTGCGCTAGATAAATAGCCCCCGGCTCCACCGCCGCCGCCATCGTTTGCGCCGCCACCAGCACCGCCAGCAACAACTAAATATGAAACCGCATACACGCCGCTTGATGAACTATTAAATCCAGAATAAATAACCCAGCCTTGTGTGGCGTCTAGATAAACAAGGGCTACACTTTCGCGGTTTATATTTAACGTATAATTAGCCGTACCACCATTGATTTTGCTACCATTAGGCGCAACCGTGGCATTGTTCGTCGCCCAAGTTCCCGCATAGTCTGTCAATTGCACGATGGCGCCAGCAGACGGGCTGGCGGGGAGCGTGACTGTGATCGCAGCGGAGGTGGTGTTGACGGGGTAAGCATTGCCAGCAACAGCCGCGAAGGATGCCGTCTGGACAGTCTGCCAGGCTACGGACCCACCGTTGTTGGCAGAGAGCGTTCCGGTAACGCCTGTTGCAAGAGGCAAACTGGTGGCATTTGTCAACGCTATAGACGCAGGCGTACCTAACGCCGTCACGTTACCAGAGGGGTCTAGCTGTGGCGATTTGGACGCCGCCATCGTAATAAATACGTTTTTGGTGCCAGCAGAAAATGTAACCGCAGATCCTGAATTGGACGAGCTATAGACCGTAGTGCGGGTCAACGTATTTGCGGACGAATAGGTGCCAAGACCCACTTCCCATTCGCTGGTCGTTTGTCCTTGGATCGAATAGTAGCAGGTATCGCCAACCGACATGACCTCCGAAAACGTTCGATAGCCCGCCGCAGGCGTACCAGACACAACAAAAGCCCCCGTGCCTGTGGACGTGGAGCTATCAAGAACACGATCTGCGGTGATGAAAGCCATTAGAAGGTGATGCTCCCAGATGATGCAGTGAATTTATAAGTACGATAGCCACCCGCGACAGTTATGGTAGGTGAGCCTGTCGTAGACGCCGCAGCGGCGTACGAGTCAGGATAACGAACAATGACAACGCCCGATCCGCCGCCGCCGCCGGTAGAAAATACACCTGAAGAAACATACCCTGCGCCTGCGCCGCCGCCGCCCGTATTTGCCGCCCCCGATGCGCCAGCGCCAGTAGTGCCTGTAGCCCCGCCGCCAGTACCGCCAGCACCGCCGGTAGAACCTTTGTAATCGCCGCCGCCACCGCCGCCGCCACCGTAATAAGTACCAGACCCAGTGGGCCATTCAACGCCTACGCCGCCATCGCCAGCAGCAGTACCTGACCCAGCGCCGCCAACCGCGCCCGCTCCGCCGCCGCCACCGCCAGAAGCAAGTACTACTGGGTTATTATATCCTACTCCACCATTATAACCTTGGCGCGGAGGACCAGCTGTACCAGTTCCGCCGGCCAAACCAAAACTACCGCCGCCAGAACCGCCATTTGCGCCAGCCATGCCAGCGCCGCCGTTCCACCCACCACCACCACCGCCACCAACGGCGGCAGTTAAACCTGTAAACGTACTGTTGGACCCACTAGCGCCTAAATAAGTAGTTGAACTACTAGAAGCGCCGCCGCCGCCCACTGCTATTGTGTAAGTTGTACCAATTGATATAGCGGTGCTGCCCGAAAGAACGCCGCCAGCACCGCCGCCGCCAGCATCAATTCCGCCTGCTCCTGCGCCGCCGCCAGCAACAAGAAGATATTCAACTGAGGAAAGCGCCCCAGAAATTGCGGCAAAAAAGAAATTTTTTGCGGCGAACATTACGGCGTGTATCCTTGCGCTGCACTGCCGTACCAATTGGTGCCGTCAGCGATAAAAGTAAGGATGTCCATTTTGCCCGCAGTAGCTGTGATTGTAGGGGCGCCAGCAGTGCCCCATTTGACGCTGGTAAACGTAGCCGTACCGTTGCCGGTTGTAGCAGCTTGCTTTAATAGCAGCACAAAAGATTTACCCGCAGTCGCCGTTGGCATCGTAAACGTGCAAGCCGTGGAAGCTGTCAGAGTAGCCGTCTGAACCGTGCCGTTGGTCAGGGCGATGGTACTGGAGCTAGTAACAGTTCCAATTGCCACCACCGATTCAACATAGTTGGTGACTGTAGGGTTGGTGACTGTAGGCGCGGAAGCCAACACTACGCCGCCAGATCCTGTAACGGCGGACCCAAGCGCCGTAGCTACGCCGGTTCCTAAACCAGAAACGCCGGTAGAAATAGGAAGACCAGTGGCGTTAGTAAGCGTACCGCTAGACGGCGTACCAAGAGCACCGCCATTGGTAACAAACGCGCCCGCAGACCCCACCGCTACGCCAAGCGCCGTTACAACGCCAGTGCCGGTTGTGATAGTCGAAGGCGCTGCGCCTGCCCCGCCGCCGACCATAATGGCGCTTGCAGTTAAAACCGCAGATGAAGCCCATGCAGCCGAACTGCTGAAATACGGAACACCGCCAGAAGTACCGGCCACGGTAAGCGCCAACGTTCCTGACGCGGTAATTGGCGAACCAGAAACCGAAATCAAACCGCCGGTAAACGATTGCGCTACGCTGGTAACGGTGCCCGTACCCGTCACAGTGGTCCATGTAGGTGCGCCAGATCCGCCAGATGTAAGCACTTGGCCTGATGTGCCCGCAGCCGAATACGCAAGCGCCGTTCCAGTGCCGTAAGGAATAGTGCCTGCGATAGGCGTTGCAGTACCACCTGTGCCGCCGTTAGCCGTAGCAAGCGTACCTGCAATGGTTATGGTGCCTGATGTGGTAACTGGTCCCCCACTAGTCGTAAGGCCAGTAGATCCGCCGCTAACCGCTACGCTAGTTACAGTGCCGGTGCCGCCAACCGTGGTCCAGGTAGGCGCGCCGGTTCCGCTAGACGTAAGTACCTGACCAGACGTGCCCGCAGCCGAATACGCCAATGTAGCGCCCGTGCCATACGGTACTGACCCTGCCACAGGGGTGCTGCTAGGGCCAATCTGAAGCGTTTTGGTGGCAGCTAATGTGATAAACACATTCTTGGTGCCTGCCGAAAATGACACCGCGCTGCCGCTGTTAGAAGACGCCAAAACGGTTGTGCGAGCAAAAACATTGGCGCTGGAATACGTACCCAGTCCCACTTCCCATTCAGCCGTCGTTTGACCCTGAACGCAATAATAGAATGTGTCTCCGGCGCTCAAAACCGTTGAGAAAGTCCGATAGCCCGTTGGCGACGCACCAGAAACCGTAATGCTGTCCGTACCCGTCGTGGTGGACGTGTCCTTGACACGATCTGCGGTTATGAAGGCCATAGATCTATCCTATCAAGTAGCTTGGAACACGCCATTTGTAGCATCAAGAGTCACGGTAATGGTGTCGCCAGACGCTACGGACACGCTCGACCCGTAGTCCCAATACGCCACCGGAGTGCTGGTCGTAGCATCCCAAAGTATCGCATATCGAAACGTAAATCCAGCGCCAGATCCTGTCCACACGGATGGGCTTGCCAGCACCAGTTTATATGTGCCCGCCGTCTGTGTAGCCGATGTAACGGTCGCCGCGTTGCCACCTGCCGTATATCCGCCAGCCGTAGCCAGATCCGTGGTGCCCGCCGTAAACGTTGTATTCGCCGCATTTACGGTAGCCGCGAGAGCTATCTTCCACGAATCAGTGCCAGAATTGATGTTCTCTAAGAGAGGCTCAATTGCGGCGGTATATTTGACGTAAGATGCGGTGGGCATTGTTTACCTCACGCCAAAAACTTGAGTTTGTACAGGGTTGACAGGTACAACCCTACAATCTCATCAATGATATTTTGAAGCGCCGTGTCTTTTTCGTCCACAACATCGTATCGACAATCTTCAATTTCTTGAAGTTGGTTTTCCAAAAATTCAACGACGTTAGTGGTTTTTTTGGCTGTTTGAAGGCTGATACCACCAATTAGACCGTGTCGACCTTGATACATTTCCGCAAATGTGTCAGCCAAATCTACAATGTTTTCGTAGAATTTTTGAAGCGCTTTGTGTTTAGCGTAGCTACGGGTATTCAAATGAACGGAATGCGTAACATCCCGTGCAAGAAATAAATACCCTACAAAATCAGAAGCTTTCGTCATTGCGGCATTCCCTGCGGTGGCATTCCTTGGGGCGGCATTCCCTGCGGCATTCCTTGTTCAGCGCCTTCACCCGGCAATTCCTGACCGGGTATCTCGCCCGCCAAATCGCCGCTAGTAATCATACCGTGGACCGTCCCCATAACAATGTCTTGGATTTGTTCAGGGGACATTGACGCTTGGACGGCAGAAATGCGCTTGGTCTCAGCGTCAAACGCCTTGATTGTCGCCTCAAAGTTTTTGCGCTCAAGATCCTGCATTTCAACGGATTGATGGACGTTTTGAAGCATCTTGTGCATCATTTCCATCTCTTGGCCCATTGCCTGCATTTGCTGTTCAGCAGCTTGAAGCGCCGGAGACTTGTCGTCGGTCTCAAGAAGCTTGGGATCAATGGTCTTGGCAAACCGCTTGGACATTTCCTGCGCGCCAGGCCAATCCATGTTCTTGATGAACAGATCGCCCGCAACAGCCCACAGGTTGGGATTGCCTTGAAGAAGCTGCGACATTGAATCCAAAGCTTCCTGACGCTTGGTCATGTAGCTTGGCCCGGTCGTGACGCATACATCGTACTTGCCGACGCCGGGGTTGTAGATTTTCTCAATCACAATGCCGGGGTTTTCAGGGTTGACAATTTTCTTGACCGGCTCTTGCTGTGTCGGGTCGATCTTTGCCATGCCAGTCTCGCCGTCCATGCCGATAATGCGGGCGATGCGTTGGGTGTCGTAGATCTTGGGGATCATATCGACAATCTGGCGGGTTGTGTAGCGGATGGCGCGGGCAAGGTTGTCAACGTAATGATATGTGCCTGTATCACCTTGTTTTTCGCGAGCCAGAATAGCCCGGCCTGACCGCTCGTTGCTGGTCGCGCCAAGGCTACTGTCGTACTGACCAGTGGTCGATTTGATGTCGTCAGAAGCGCCCGCCTTGGCCTGTATGAGACCAACTTGCGCCATAGGCGGGGGAGACCGCTGCGGAAGTGGCAAAACAGCTCCTTGGCCGTCCGTAACGTCAGGATTGACCTCCAAATAAGGCCAGTTGTTG
>Ga0209084_1000480_pt1 | contig 37516 bp, 40 predicted proteins | sample C_130820_MF_Meta_FD_187309 | JGI IMG/M metagenome (GOLD analysis project Ga0209084, IMG submission 187309) | Freshwater microbial communities from Lake Croche, Canada to study carbon cycling - C_130820_MF_MetaG (SPAdes) (version 2) | ecosystem: Environmental > Aquatic > Freshwater > Lake... | reverse complement strand
TTTTCTCAAACAGTATGATAAATTTTCTCTCGTAATGAGCATTTCTCACGATAAGAGTACTGAAAAAAACTCTTGACTTTATAACCTAGTTTTAGTATAGTACATTTTCAATAAAAGGATCGGTTGATGAATATTTCTGAACTTCGTACATTGCTTACCACAGATGTTGCAACTATTGTTTTTTCTAAGAAAAACGGCAGTACCCGCACTATGATTTGCACTACTATGGCAGAGTATCTTCCAGAGTTTGAAGTATCAAACGAACCGCTCAAATCAAATGAGTCACCCATCGTAACAGTATGGGACCTAGAACAGAATGGTTGGCGCTCTTTCCGATTTAATTCGGTGAAGTCAATCGAAACGGATTATTTTAATTATGTGGTTGAAAGCTAAAGAAGCTATAATGAACTCAAGCAAGGAGTCCGCAATCTATATAGGTTGTGACTCCTTGTGCGCTCCTAAGAAGAACAAAGCTGAGTATTCTACTGTAATTGTTCTTCATATGGACTCTAAACACGGATGTAAAGTATTTCATAATAAGGTATCAATGCCTGATTATGGTAATATGCGCATGAGGCTACTTACAGAAGTAGGGCTTGCACTAGAAGCTTTTTATGCGGTTGAGGAAGCTATAGGTGGAAGAAAATTAGAAATTCACTTAGACGTTAATCCAGACCCAAAGCACGCTAGTAATATTGTTACTAAAGAAGCACTAGGATGGGTAAGAGGTCTTGGTCTAGAGGCCAAAATTAAACCCGATAGTTTTGCAGCTTCAACCGCCGCAGATCACTGCGTTAGACATTAATTATGTCCCTATAGCTTAACTGGAGAAAGTACGGGTCTTCTAAACCTGCGTTCGGGGTTCGAGTCCTCGTAGGGATACCAATTTCAGGAATATCAATGTTAACTTTTTCTTTAATTTATCTAACCACATGCTTAATTTTCTTTATTTTGATAATGAAAGGTGCAAAGTACCCTAGAAAGTTTGCTTTTAAACTGGCTCTAGTAAGTTTAGTGTGGTGGATAGCAATAATTTTATACTATTTAACTATGGAGTAATAATTTGGAACAACTACTAGACGCGCTGAAGCGCTCTTTTGCTAATACACATGCTTTTTATATTAAATCGCATGGATTTCACTGGAATGTTGTAGGTAATGATTTTCCTCAGTATCACGCATTCTTTGAAGTAATCTACAGTGAAGTTTATGACTCAGTAGATACTTTTGCAGAACACATTCGTGCCTGTGGAGGATATGCTCCAGCTTCTTATACTGAGCTATCCTCACTAACTGCCATTCAAGACGTACTAAGTCCTCCTCCAGCTATGGAGATGATTCAGATTTTATATTCTGATAACCAGATAGTACTTGATTCACTACGTACAGCTTATGAAGCAGCTGAAAATGCCGGTGAAATTGGGCTGTCAAACTTTCTACAGGATCGCTATGATGCGCATACTAAGCACGCGTGGCAACTTCGCTCTACATTAAGGACTGCACCATGAAAATTATGTATTACAAGTTTATTTCAAGAATGATTAGAGTTCTTAATAAACATCTAAACGGATAATACTCCTGTAGCTCAACGGTTAGAGCTGACCGCTCATAACGGTTAGGTTGTGGGTTCGAGTCCCTCCGGGAGTACCAAATTAAGCTAACTACTATTTTTGATAATAGTCGTTAAATGTTAGCAAGGCAACCCATACGTGGAGGTTCCCAATTCTTATGCCGGATTAGCTCAGTGGTAGAGCAATCGCCTTGTAAGCGATAGGTCGTGAGTTCAAACCCCACATCCGGCACCATCATCCAGTAACAAAAATAAAAGCCCCACAAGAAGGGAAAGGAAATGATGTATAAAAAAACTATAGAAAAACACTATTATCATCCACCAGATACGCTTGTTTTAACTGCTTCTTTATTCACTAGAGTATTAGAATACGTCAAAGAGACTCCGTCTCTAACTGACGCAGACTTACATAAACTAGTAGAAGTAGCCTCAGCATGGAATGATAAATATGACACCCTAAATATGGATTGCTACTCAAGTTTGATTAGCATGACGCCGCCCGCGTAAGGGCAACCCAACAGGCGACGGGTAATATAGAACGCCCCTCGCCATAATTATTATAAAAATTCTCATAAGAACATAATAATAAAAGGAGAATATAAAAATGGCAGAAATTTTAAACCCGGCAGGGATGATGATGAGTGGTGGTGATGGCGGACTTGGCTTCGGTAGCGGAGGAGGTCTTATTGGAGGTCTTATTTTAGGATCCCTACTACGTCAAGGAAACGGAGGTCTCTTTGGGGGCGGAACCGGAACCGTAGATGGAGGAGCTATGCTACGTAGTCCACCAGAGCAAGCAACTGCTAATATGGCTTTAATGCAATCAATTGGTGCAGTAGACAAAGCAGTAGCTGTTAATTCGGCAACTTTTGAAGCCTCACAGGCAACACAGAGCCTAGGTTTAACAAGTCAATTGAATAACATTACAGCTTCATTAGCTAACTCAATTGCTGGTGTTAAAGAAGCTGGTGCAACTAATACAATGGTTCTTGCCCAACAGCTAAACCAGCTCAACACAAATATGCTACAAGGTTTTAATGCTACCGATAAAGCTATTACAGCAGACGGTACTGCAACACGTGCATTAATTACTTCACAGTATGAACTCAATCTACAGCGTGAACTAGCAACCGCTCAGAACGAAATCATTGAACTACGTAATGAAAATCGTTTAACAAATGCGACAAATGGTATCAATGTTACAAACACAAATAACATTAACCAGATGCAGCAACAGACTCAGCAACAGCAGCAGTACGGTCAGCTTGCTAATATGATCTGGGGTCTAGGTCAGCAGATTCGTTCTACAAATGAAGCAATTAATGTAGGTAGTGGTACTCTAACTGCTAATCCAGCAAATACAAATACTAACATTCGTTAATATTTAAAGCGCATGAAACCTCCCACGACCACAAGTTGTGGGGGGTTTTTATGCCTGTTAAGGAGCGAATGTTATGTTTCAAGAACAATTCATTAACCCATACTGGGCACCAGTGTTTCCAGTATGCTATGATGGTATAGATATAATAAACTTCTCAGGAGGATTGCCGGGGCCACCTGGACCAGCCGGACCAGCCGGACCAGCCGGACCAGCAAGTATTTCAAATTTTGCCGACTTTGTTGCAGTAATGCCTCCTGATAATACCGCAACTATTGCAGTAGGCGCCGATGTGGAATTCCCAGTAAATGGACCCAGTTCCGCAACAACTATTTCTCGCATATCGCCTAGTTCATTTAACTTAGCTGCTATTGGTTCGTATTTGATACAGTTCCAAGTTAGTGTAAGTGAAGCAGGACAACTTATCTTAACACTAAATGGTGTTGATGTGGCTTATACTGTATCTGGTCGAGCTACTGGAACGGATCAAATTATTGGGACGGTAATTGTTACAACTAATGTAGTAAACTCTGTTTTAACTGTACGTAACCCAGCAGGAAACTCTACCGCACTAACAATTACACCAGATGCTGGAGGCACTAGACCTGTTTCAGCACATCTTGTAATTGTTCAATTAGCGTAGTAGGTTGATATGCAAAATCAATTTCAAGAAAATCCATTTGTGGTACCAATAGTACCATTCTTGCCAAATATAGCATATTATCCTTTTTTGACACCATGTATTAGTAATACCATAGTATCAAGTGGACCTCCGGGACCTCCTGGACCACCTGGTCCTTTAATAATTCCAACCGTAACTGTAGAGGCAGATTATACTGCTTTAACAACAGATTATTTTATTGGAGTCATAACAGGAGCACCTTATAGTATAACATTACCTATGTCTGTAGATGGTACGGTTTATATAGTTAAAGATATATTCGGAGAAGCTAGTACCAATCCTATAACTGTGTTAGGTACTAGTACGACAATAGATGCTGAAGCAACTGCTACTATTGTTACTGATTTTGGTTCTATTGCTTTGGTCTTCAATGAAGGTTCGTGGAGCATAGTATGAGCTATAAAACGCCTCTTGCATCAACAACTAACTTTGGATTAGTAAAAGTAGGGACTGGTATAACAGTAGTAAATGGGATTATTTCCTCTGCTGCTGTGCCAGCAAACTATGGATTTTTTACTAGTACAACAACTCAAACAAATCCGGTTGCTAACGCAGTAAACTTTGCTACTTTTAATAATACAGGACCTGCAAATAGTATAAGCATTACTGGAGGTAATGCTATTACTGTAGTTAATGCAGGTACATATACTAAATTATTTACACTTAATGTAAATAAAACTTCAGAGTGTACTAGCCCAGTTAGTATATGGTTACGCGTAAATGGAATAGATGTAGTAGGGTCTGCTCAATCTTTGGAATTAATAAATACATTATCTACTATTTTTGTAAGTGGTAATTTTACTTTAAATATTCCAGCAGGTGGAAATATTCAATTATGCTGGTCTAGTCCGGATACGACAGTATCACTACTGGCAATACCAATAGGAGTACTTCCGATACGACCAACTGGTACTAGCACTAAAGTTACTTTAACTAGAATAGCTTAATACAAATTAGAAGACTATATAAGTCTCAGGCAATTAGTTTATAATAATAATAAGGAGAAAACTAATGTCATATACAAATAACCCAACCTCAATCCTAGCAGGAACGGGGATTACAATTACACCAACTACTGGTGTTGGTGCAAGAGCAATTACAATAAGTGCGGCAGCAACTCAATTATTAGCTGTCAGAACAGCTATCGTTACTCCCGTTGTAGTAACTAATGCAGATGATGTAATTTCTATTCAAGTGACTCCAGCAGTTCCTGTAGCAGTCACACTACCAATAGGTACAACTGGGCAAGTTTTTAATATTAAAGACGGGCTAGGCTTGGCATCTGTTGCTACCCCAATTATCATTACTCCAACTACCAGCACTGTTGATGGTGCTGTTACGGCTACTATAAATGTTCCTTATGGTGCATTACAACTAGTATATTCTGGTACAGAGTGGAAGATACTATAACCTACCATAAAGCACCGCTTTAAAATAATCGACTAGACTTGGTACTTCTAGCGCTACATAAGATAACAAAAATTGACAATAGACGGAGCTGTTATCTATCTTTTAAAAGGAATATTTATTTATATGTGTAAAAATGCTAACGAATTAATGAGTCTAGTTGATGAAATGGCCGCAAGTGCAACTTGCATGGGGGAAGGGCCCCAAAACTACGATAACTTCATTAGGTCTAGAGACTTGCTTAAAGAAAAAGTACAAGATCTATTTGATCGAAACTATACTTTAACGCATGCTATTAAACATTTAAATACTTTAATCACATAACGGTTAGGCGAGGAAACTCGCCTAACTAATGCCCCTTCGTCTAATGGTAGGACGCTTGGTTTTGGTCCATGATATCGGAGTTCGAGTCTCTGAGGGGCATCCATACAGGAGATACATATGAAAATTAGTAAAGCAACTATTGTACATAAAATTTCAGCAACCTCAATTGCTATCTTGACTTCTTTAATATTTTTGGCTATAGTGTTTATCTAACAACAAAAGGATTTAATTATGTTCGAGATTTGGTGTGAAGGTGACCCAAAGCGGGACTACACCGCATGTCACCTAGGCTATGGCAAAGGTGAAAACTTCAATGAAGCGTGTGAAGACCAAGCTTCAAAGAATGAATACTTTAATAAGGTCTTTAATCCCCGCAACATGACGTACGCGGGCTGCCGTTTATTTGATAATGAGGCAGACGCACGAGATTTATATAACTAAGGAGAGCATAAAAATATGCCAATGAAACCACGAAAAAACGAGTCTAAAAGCGACTTTATCCAAAGGTGCGTAAGCGCTGAAATTGGAAATGGGTACGATCAATCCCAAGCTGTAGCAATGTGCTATACTATGTGGAAAAATCGACGACGAAAAGACGCTGAAGTGGATTTCATTGATTATATTCTCCCCTGAGTCGGTGAAGCATTAAAGTGATGTGTCAGATTCCAAACCTGAAGAACACGGGGCGGTACCGTGCACCCTCGCCAATTAGCCTAATGTCAAAATAATTCTTGACATTAGGCTTTTCTTTTACTATAATCATCAAATCGACGCAAGTTGATTTATAATTTTTAACAAGGAGTTTATTTACAATGGCATGGGATGACGATAAGCGGGCACTAGCTATCAGCAAGTATCAGGAAGCTGAGCCTACCACCGAAAACTCTATGGATATTTGTTCCGAAATTGCTGACGAACTTGGTGAGAGCGTTAATGGCGTTCGCATGATTCTTAGCAAGGCAGGTGTTTGGCTTAAGAAAGATCCAGCTGCTACTAATGCGGCTTCTGGCGGTCAGTCAAAGACTACAAAAACAACCTCGACCCGTGTTAGCAAAGAAGATGCTCAAGCACAACTTACAGCAGCAATTGAAGCTACTGGTAAAGAAGCTGACGCTGATATTATTTCCAAGCTAACGGGTAAGGCTGCGATTTATTTCGCAGGCCTATTCGCCTAATGCAGCGTACCCGCACTAAAGCGGGTACTCTTTTCCTCAAGTATGCCAACCTGTCGAAAAGAGATTTATGACAAAAGACGAACTAATTAATGCAGTACGAGATCATGGTGACTCTACTATTACGTATAGAAGCCAAGAATCAAAGAAACTGAAGTATAACGTGTGTACTCTAGATTTTTCTAATGAGTATATTCAGACTAAATCTAACCGAGCGAAAGAAACCGAGGATAGTGTGCTGCTTTTTTGTTGGGATGCCGATGCTTTTCGACTAATTAGGCCTAGTAGTATAACTAGCGTTGTCCCACTTTCTACATCGCTCAAGGAAAGGAAAAATGGACGATGAGGAGATTTATTCTCGAATTATCCATTCTACCGAAGACTTTCAAGTAAGACTTACAATTAATAGGTTTAGGGGTATAGAATATATGCACCTACGTAAGTACTACTTAGATTTTTCAGAAGAATGGATGCCCACGAAAGATGGGGTAGCTATGCCGCTAGACTTAAGTAACTCTAAAGAGCTATTTATAGGCTTAGTTGAAATATTGTCTTTAGCTGAGTCTAAAGATGTGATAATCTCTAATTTCAGTGAACTTCTACAGGATATTTATCAATGACAACTTTTCTAGATTATGCGAGTGCCAAGTATTACGCAGGTGATCCAATCATCAGCGACGAGGAATTCGATAAGCTAGCGGAGTATCATGGCTATGAGGGCGTGGGTGCTTCGGTCAGCGGTGATCGAATTGCTCACGCCTTTCCTATGTGGAGCCTACAGAAATGCTATGATGATGAACCTCTGATCTGTCTCGGCGGAGTAGTAGCTACTACGCCTAAGCTAGACGGTGCTGCCGTTGCTAACTATTATGTTTATGGTAAGCATGTTCTATCTCTGACTCGTGGAGACGGTAAAGAAGGGCTCGATATTACTGCAAATATGCGTACTCTTGTTCCACAAAAAATTCCCTATGGTGAAGTTGAACTTCTACAGATTACCGGAGAAGTTGTAGCTCCTAAGTCTATTGATAATGCACGTAACTATGCTGCTGGCGCTCTTAGCTTAAAGTCGGTCGAAGAGTTTAAGACTCGTGATCTAGCTTTTATTGCTTACGGTATTAATCCTAGTCAGTACGACACTTGGACCGAAGATATGCTTAAGCTAACTTCAGCATGTGGTTTTCCAACAGTATATACAGCTCATCCAGATGACTTGGCAGAGTTTCCACAAGACGGTACGGTATTTCGTATTGATGATTATCTTCGTTACTATGAAGCAGGCTATACTTCTAAGCATCCTCGCGGTGCATTTGCTCTCAAGGAGCGTAAAGGCGGGGTTATTACCAAACTGCTTAATGTAGAATGGCAAGTTGGTAGAAGCGGTGTAGTAAGTCCTGTGGCTATTCTTGAACCAGTTATCATTGGTGAAGCTAAGGTGGCACGAGCAACCCTACATAATTACAAATATATTACAGAATTAAATCTTACTATTGGATGCCTTGTAGAAGTCATTCGAGCAGGTGAGATTATCCCCCGAGTTGTAAGGAGAATTTATGAATAAACTACTAGTATTTAGCGCCTCTTGGTGTGGGCCTTGCAAGGCTTTTAAGCCAACACTTTTAGAGCTAGAGCAGGATCGCCTAGTATATATTGATATTGACGAACTTCCTGAAATTCGCGACGACTATGAAGTGCAATCAGTACCAACAATTATTTTAGTCGATGACGACGGAGACGAACTAGAGCGACTAGTAGGCGGTCAACCACTTAGTAAGTTGCAAGAATTACTAGATTGTGTCTAAAGGATTATACAATCCAACCTTCTTTAAGAACCACCCAGAGATTGCTGTTTCAGATGGGTGCTTATACATTGTTGTATTAGTTAATAAAGTAACAAATCAACGAGAATGTGTAAAAATAGGTATTACAAAAGGTCGATCTTGGAAAGATGCTATTAAACGTTCTGGGGGGTTTAAAGGGTATGATATTCGTATTCAGAAGATCGTATCAGGTACATTGGAAGAAATTTTTTACCTAGAAGACTACTTGCATGAATTATGGGCTGAGCATAGGTATTATGGAAGTCATCGCTTTGGCGGACACACTGAATTATTCAGTATTGAGAAACTATCAGAAATCTTAGCTAGTGTCCCAGACAAGCTCTAAAAAATAGTTCTTGACTTGGGACCCCAAAGTGGTTATAATGGCTTTAACAAGAGCAGAGAGATAATATGCAAATTGAACTTCCAACACATTGTCCGTCATGCCATAGCTCTCTGGCTCTTGTTAATGATATTCTGTATTGTCGCAATACAGACTGCGGTTCTGTAAGCCGTAAGAGAGTAGAGCACTTTGCTACAACTCTAAAAATCAAAGGTCTTGGCCCTGCGGCAGTAGAAAAACTAGAACTTTCTAGTGTTTTAGATATCTACAACATTAGTCTTGAAGAACTTACCGAGGGACTAAACTCAGAGAAGCTAGCATCAAAACTTTTTGATGAGATTGAGCAATCTAAGTCTAAAAAGCTTAATGATTTGCTACCTGCTCTGGGTATTCCGCTAATTGGTAAAACGGCCACAGAGAAATTATCAAAGGTTTGTACAGATATTGAATCTATTACAAGCCAGACCTGCAATGAAGCAGGTCTAGGGCCTAAAGCTACAGAGAACCTTATTGACTGGCTTGAAGAGCACGATTGGTATTTATCTTTACCACACGATCTTAGCTTTGCAAGTACCAAAACTACCGGCCATGCAAATAAAGGCATAGTCTGTATTACAGGTAAGCTAGTTAGCTTTAAGACTAAAGCGGAAGCTCAAGTTGAACTAGAAAATCTAGGATTTATAGTTAAGTCTACGATTACCAAGGACGTAACTATTCTAGTAAATGAGAGTGGCAAGGAAACTGCCAAAACTCAAAAAGCCAGAGACTCTGGCGTAATTGTTATAACAAATCTAAACCAATTTATTATGGAGAATAATTAAAATATGACTACTACACCAAAGTGGACCGAAGACCGTACCGCCAAGCTAGTTGATGCAATTGGCGATGAAACCCCAGTTAGCCGTGCTACTGTAGCAGATGTTGCCGAGGAGCTAGAAACAAGCACTCGTTCAATTTCATCAAAGCTACGTAAGCTAGGATACGAGGTAGAGCTAGCCTCAGCTGCTCCCCGTGCCTTCTCTGATGAAGTAACTGCGGAACTACGTAACTTCGTAAACAACAATAGCGGAGTTTATACTTACGCTGAAATCGCAGCTAACTTTCCAGGCGACTATACTGCAAAGGCAGTTCAAGGTAAGATCCTTTCAATGGAACTTACTAGCCATGTTAAGGAAGCTCCAAAAGTTGAGCACGCAAAGTCATACACCGCAGACGAAGAGAAGCTAGTTCTTACTCTTATTCGTGGGGGTAAATTTGTAGAGGAAATTGCTGAGGCCGTTGGCAAGTCAGTCCAGTCAGTACGTGGTAAGGCTCTAAGCCTGCAGCGCGCTGGTGAGATTGAAGCCATGCCAAAGCAGCGTGATGTTAAGGGACCAGCTGCTGATCCACTAGCTAACGTTAAGGTTAGTGAGCTAACCGTAGCACAGATTGCAGAGCAGATCGGCAAGACTGAGCGCGGTGTCAAGACCATGCTAACTCGCCGTGTTCTTAAGGCTGCCGACTACGACGGAGCAGCAAAGGCTGCAAAGGCTGAGAAGGCTGCTTAAGTTTTCTCTTTCAAAGTGAAAGCCGGGGCAGTTTTATTACTGCCCCGGCTAAACTTGTTTATAGGAGATTACTTTCATGAATCTTGCTAGTGCGTTGTTTAAAAGACTTCTTGAAGAAGAGGACTTTGATACATGGTCCAGCTTAAGACGGCACTATCTGCCTAGCGAGTATCACGTAGTCTATGACATTGTTGATAAGCAAATTGACTCATACCATAAGCTACCAACGATTGAAGAACTTAAGCTGGCAATTAGAGACTCAGCTACTTTAGATAAAATTTACGCTATTGAAGCAGTTGAAGTAACTGCAGAACCATTCCTTCTGCTAGATTACTTAAAAAATGAATTTACACAAAAAGAAACACTATCTCAATTACATAAGTATGTTGAAGACTCAATTGCTTTTGAGACGGCAGAAGAAACCATTGACTCATTATACGATATTATTTCTAGTATTGAAGACAAAGTAGAGCTTCGAACCACAGAAGATAATATGCAAAAAATTAATCTATTCGAGTCTGAAGATGAAATTGCTGACTATATACCACTTGGCTTAAACGACGAATTTGATCAAAGAGTTAGATTTAAGAGTACTGACTATATTCTTATGGGCGGTAAGCGAGGTTCTGGTAAGTCCATTACTTGCTCTAACTTAGCCGATACTGTTTATAAGCAAGGTAAATCAGTTCTATTTTTTACCATTGAAATGCCCACACGTGAGGTTTTACAGCGTCAATGTTCTATTGGTTCTGGCGTTCCTCACTCTAAAATCAAGTATAGAACACTAGATAACTTAGAATGGTTAAGAGTAGCTGCTTGGTGGGCTGACAGGTATGAAAATGGTGCTATACATCTAGAAACTTATAAAAAGCATAGAGACTTTGATAAGTTTCATGCCGCTATCCAAAAAGAATCCCTAAATCCTGTACAGATTGATATTATCTACGATCCAGTACTAACTCTACCTAAATTAAAAGCGGAGATTATCAAGCGGATAAGAAAACTTGGTAATGTAGGGCTAGTAATTGTTGATTATGTTAACCAAATTAAGCGTACTAACTCTTCAGAAGACAAGTTCGACTGGAAAGATCAAATCGTAGTTAGTACTGCACTAAAAACTATGGCAGGTGAGTTAAAAGTTCCATTCTTCTCGCCTTATCAAATTGATGCTAGTGGTGAGGCTCGTTTCGCTAAGGGTATTCTAGACTCTGCTGATGCCGCTTTTACTCTAGAGGCTGGACCAGATTCTATTCAGTTCACTTGTACTAAAATTCGTGGTGATGCTAAGATTAACTTTACTTCTAAGGCTTATTGGGATACACTACGTATCGGACCTGAAAATGGTGTTGAGATTGTAGTGGAAGGTGACTCTCCAAAAAGAAAGTCTAGTTTTAAGAAGGAAGAAGATACTAAGCCTATCATGGATAATATTTATGATGACCCACCATTTTAAGGAGTTGATATGATTGTTGATGAAATTCTCGTATCACGTGGTATAGAGTTTAAACCTAGCGGTAAAGATTACCTTATTAGATGTTTAAGTCCAGACCATGAAGATAGGAATCCTAGTCTTAGAATTGATAAAACTACTGGCGTTTTTAATTGCTTATCTTGTGGGTACAAAGGTAATTTATTTGATCATTTTGGGGAAAAAGCTAATTGGCTACAAATTAAGAGGCAAAAACTAAAAGACTCAATATCTAGTAAACTGCTAGAAACTAATGGACATAGTATTCCGGAAAATGCCGTGCCATTCCATAGAGATTGGCGCGGCATATCTGCCGAGACTTTTGCTAAGTTTGGTGCATTCCAACATAATAATCCAGAATATATTGGACGAGTAGTAATACCAATTACAAGTATTACTAATAAAATTGTTGCGTTCTGCGGCAGACACCAAGGCCAAGTAGACCCAAAGTACTTATTTCATCCGTCCGGTGCTAAACTTCCATTGTTTCCTATTGTTAAACCAATCCAAGGTAGAGTTATTGTTGTTGAGGGTATCATGGATATGCTCAACTTACACGATAAAGGACTTACTAATGCAGTATGTGCATTCGGAGTTAACAAGGTAACAGAAGACAAATTAAATATCTTGAAAATCCAAGGAGTTTATGGTATAGATATATACTATGACAATGATGATGCCGGTCAAGCAGGGGCCTCTAAGTTGAAAGACTTTTTAGAGAGTAAAGATATAACTTCGCGTATTATTACTTTTGGTAATGTAAAAGATCCAGGTGAATTGACAGCCTTACAAGTGCTCAAAATAAAGGAGGAATTATATGGCTAATGTAGCTATTATTGAAACTAAACCAAGTCGTACAGACTTTTCTAAGAGTTTCAAGGATGCGTTTGAGTTTGATAGGTATTACCTATGTTCAGACCCTACTATTAAAAAGGTTCTTAAGAAAAACGTAGACATTGACTTTGATCCAGACAATTATGAATGGGTTATTCTAGTTGGTGCAGATACGTGTAAATACTACACTAAAACAGCTTCCGTCACTGACCATAGTGGTAAAATTGTAGATGAGAAGTTTCTTCCAGTTATTAACCCAGCAATGGTATCTTTTAAGCCCGAGTCTGCGAAACTTTGGGACGATTCACGAGATAGCATTATTGGATACATTACGGGTACTAAACGAATTGTTAGGTACTCTACAGATAAGATTTATGGTATCAGAAGTTCTGAACATCTAAAGATCTTTCTAAAAGCAGCTATTGCTAGCCCTAATCCTTTCATTGGTCTTGACTCTGAGACGGGTGCTTTGTATCCGCGTAATGGTGCTGTACTTGGTATCAGCCTTTCCTATGAGCGAGATCACGGAGCTTACATTGATTCTGATTGTATTGATGAAGAATGCTCAGAGTTATTCCAGGAGCTATTTAACAAAAAAACTGTAGTCTTTCATAATGCTAAATTCGACTTAGCATTCTTAGCATATCACTTTGGCTGGACTTTCCCAGTCTATGAAGATACTATGCTTCTACACTACTGTATTGACGAGAACCCGGGTACTCATGGCCTTAAGCAACTAGCACTACAGTATACAGACTATGGCGATTATGAACAGCCAATGTATGAGTGGATTGCGGAATACCGTAAGCGAACTGGATGTTTGAAGGAAAATTTCACTTTCGATCTTATTCCTTTTGAAGTAATTCAGCCTTACGCAGCGATTGACTCTATTGTTACGTTCTTGATCTATGCTAAGCTTAAGCCAGCTATAACAAAGAATAAAAAGCTCGATAAAGTATATAATGACATTCTAATCCCAGCTTCTACATTCCTAATTGATGTGCAAGATAACGGTGTTCCATTTGATATGGGACGTCTAGTGTTTGCTCAGCAAGAAATGCAGAAGAGTATTGATGAATCTATTGAGGAACTCTATAGAGAGCCAAAGGTCCGTGAGTTTGAAGAAGCTCAAGGTAAGCCTTTTAATCCTAATAGTGTTATGCAGCTTCGTAGTTTCTTGTTTGATTATCTAGGCTTACAACCAATTGGTAAAAAGACTGGCGCAGGCAAGGACTCCACCGATAAGGAAGTTTTAAACGAACTAGCAGATCAGCATCCTATTCCTGCTCTAATTCTCAATATCAGAGAAAAAAGTAAGATTAAGAATACTTATCTAGATAAAATTATTCCACAACTTGATCGTGATAGTCGACTACGTACCGGCTTTAATATTCATGGTACTACTAGTGGTCGACTAAGTTCTAGTGGCCGACTTAATATGCAGCAATTGCCCCGAGATAATCCGGCGGTAAAAGGTTCCATTAAAGCAGCTCCTGGCCATAAGATTGTCGCAGTCGACTTAACCACGGCTGAAGTTTACATCGTAGCAGTTCTATCTGGTGATAAGGAACTAATGGGTGTATTCAAGAGTGGAGGAGACTTTCACTCTACAATGGCTAAGAAAGTTTTTGGGCTAGACTGTGCAGTAGAAGAAGTAAAGAAACTACATCCTCTTCTACGTCAAGCTGCTAAGGCAATTACTTTTGGAATTTTATATGGATCAGGGCCATCTAAAGTTTCTGAGACAGTAAATAAAGAAGCTAAAGCAAATAATATGGATTATCACTTTAGCGTCGAAGATGCTCAGGCTGCTATTAAATCCTACTTTAAGCAGTTCAAAGGACTAAAAGCTTGGCTAGATAAAAACCAAGAGTTTATTGCTAAGAACGGATATACTTATTCGTTCTTCGGTCGTAAGCGTCGTTTAGCTAATGTGCTCTCAACAGATGGTGGAATTAAAAGCCACGCTATTCGATCTGGAATCAATTTCCTAATTCAGTCAGTTGCTAGCGATGTGAACTTGCTAGCAGGTATTGAAATGCAAAACTACATCAAGAAAATAGGAATGAAAGCTAGAATTTTTGCTCTAGTACATGACTCCATTCTGGCAGAAGTTCCCGAGGATGAAGTAACACACTATATGGAAGAAATTGAAGCTTGTATCAAACGAGACCGTGGAGTATCTATTCCAGGCTGTTCAATTGGTTGTGATTTTGAAGTAGGTGATGATTACTCTTTTGGCAAATTTGAAAAGCAGTATAATCATGTCTGATTTCTTTGAGTATAGAAATGAGCTACCATTGAGTACACTTAAGTCGTGGAGAGAAGAAATTCTCTCTACGGCAAAATTTGAACACAATGGATGGACTGGTGCGCCAAAGGAACCATATCGACATTGGTGTTACGCGCCTACATATGAAGGTGTGTATAAAACTATTTTTGAGTGCTTAAATGAGTCTTTTAAAGAAGATGGTTTTAATCTGACTCCTAAGAGACTCTTATTTAATGTGTATAACCATGGAGATAGCTCTTGGTTACATACAGACTTGGATAGTGACAGTAGCTGGACTACTATCCTATTCATGAATGAATACTGGGACTTGAACTGGGGCGGAGATTTTGCTCTAGTAAAAGATAATGAGATATACAAGGCATTTGCTCCAACTCCCGGTAAATTCATACTATTTCGAGGAAACATTTTACATGGAGCAAGACCAGTATCTAGGGAAGCACAATTTCCTAGAATGGCGTTAGCTATGCAATGTACAAACAATTCCAAGATATAAAGACTATAAAATTTCCTGTACATACCATGCGCTCTAGCGAATGGTATATGCAAGATAGAGTATTGTTTATAGATGATGGTAAAGTACTAGACGATAAAAATATGCCCGGTAAATCTCTTGGTATAAGACGGATACAGTGCGGTAGAAAAGACTTATATAAGCTCGGTAGAGTATATGTTGACTTTAACTCTATGCTTCAAAGTAAACGAAAAATATTTATTGATAGTAACGGTATTCCATTCATTTATTCACGAACTGTAAATAGCCCTCTTATACACCATCCTATTAAACGAATAGAACCAAAAAATGATCACTCTATAGTTTGGTTAAAAAACATAGAGTACCCTATGACTATACCTCGTCCACCGTATGGTGACGCTAGATATGCTAGGATCTTATATTATAAGGGTTATCCATGGATGATTTACGATTTCGTTACAAATAGAGGTAAGGACTCGCTTAGGCGAGTGTGAGAAAATATGCGTACCAAGAAGAGAACCACTAGAAATACTGGTGGTCGTCAGTCAGAGTTTCAAGTAACTCACGTTAGTCCTTTGACTGAGAATCAAGCAAAAGTACTTGGTAGTAATAAAAACCAAGTACTAAGTGGATATGCTGGAACAGGTAAAACTTTTCTAGCCTCTAAATTAGCATATGATTCTATTTTTGAAACAGAAGAATTTAATAAGCTTATTTATATGAGAAGTGCTGTTCCAACTAGAAATTTAGGTTTCTTACCGGGTACAGACGCTGAAAAAGTGGCTGTGTATGAAGCACCTTATGTAGATACTGCAACTAAGCTCTTTGGTAGGGGCGACTCTTATGATATACTTAAGAAAAAAGGTATAGTACACTTTACTTCAACTTCTTTTGTAAGAGGTATCAATTTAAATGATGCCGTTATTATTGTTGATGAATGTCAGAATATGACGTATCACGAGTTAGACTCTATTATTACAAGATTAGAGGATAACTGTAGAATATATTTCTGTGGTGATATGAGACAAGCTGATCTACAAAAAAATGGATTAGTAGATTTCTATAGAGTATTGGGCGCTATGGATGAATTCGATTTCTTAGAGTTCCAGAAAGAAGATATTGTTCGAAGCCAATTGGTTAAAAACTATATTATTAAAAAGGAACAAATTTTAAACAAGATGTAATGGTTAACGCTGGCTAGCTGCTAGCGTTAACTAAAGGAGACTATGTCTCAGAGAATAATTTAATGAAGGCTATTATTAGCAATAAAATTTATATGACGGTAGAGCCTTCCATGCATAAGACTTTGGAAAAGGAGCTCACTTATACAATTCCATCATATAATGAACCGGATAAACCTGCTCTTATTAAGAACTTAAAAGTTATTAATTTTAATATAGCTGGTGGTAAAATGTTAGTCGCATTTCCTGTTGGAAGAACTGACTTAATACCAAAAAACTTTGAAATAGTAGATAAGCGATCATTCAATACAATAAATGATTTTCCACAGTTCAAATTTCCACTACGGTTAAGTCAACAAGAAATTTGTGACGATGTTGATGATAATTGTATTATAAATGCTAAAGTAGGCTTCGGTAAAACTTTCACGGGGTTAGCCATTGCAGCTAAGTTAAAACAAAAAACTTTAGTAGTTGTGCATACAGTTGCACTACGTAACCAGTGGGAACAAGAAATTGTAAAAACTCTAGGCATTAAACCCGGTGTTATTGGTAGTGGAAAATTTAATATAGATAGTCCTGTAGTAGTAGCTAATATACAAAGTTTATCTAAGTATATGCCGGTTATTAATAGGGAATTTGGGTTACTTATACTAGATGAATTACACCACATTAGTGCTCCAACTTTTTCTAAGGTTGTTGATGGCATGTTTTGTAGGTTTAAGATAGGCTTATCTGGTACTATTGAACGCAAAGATCAAAAACATGTAGTATTTAAAGACTATTTTGGCTCAAAATTATATAAGCCAGAAAAAGAAAATACTATGACACCGGAAGTACATGTTATCAATTCTGGTTTAGATTTTTCTAGTGAAGGAAGTTGGGCAGCTAGAGTATCTGGCTTAATGGAATCTTATTTATATAGAGACCTTATTATTGCACTAGCAGATAAATATTCTAATGAAGGCCATCGGGTACTGATAGTCTCCGAAAGGGTTGATTTCTTAAAGTACTGTCACGAACAATCTAAAAATCCTTCAGAGCTTTTAATTGGTGAGATAAAAGACCAACAAGATAGGGAAAATACAATCCTTTCTATTTATGAAGGTATCTCTAATCAGCTATGGGCAACTCAGAGTTTAGCATCAGAGGGGTTATCTATTAATCCACTTAGCTGTTTAATACTTGGTACTCCTTTAAATAATATGCCTTTATTAGAGCAGCTTATTGGACGAGTTATCCGTGAACATGAAGGTAAAAACTCACCAGTTGTTGTAGATATTAAATTAAATAGCTACACTACTAATAACCAGTTCAATAATCGTCTTGGTCATTACATGAAAGAAGGATACCAAATCAAGTTCATAAAATAGTTCTTGACATTTACCTAAAGGTTTGATATAATGCTTTTATACAGTTGGAAGAAGATACTAAAACATTCGGGCGGAAGCTCTAAACGGATACTTACAATCCTACAGGCAATGACTCAAACTAGTCTCCCTCGCAATGTTTACGATCCAGTGTATAAATACTATAATACCGATTTTTCGGGGCACAGTTTCTTAGTAAATCCAGAATATCTATTAATGTTTCGATATAAGTGGAAAGATAAAGAACTGGCTGACTATATAGGGTTAGCTAGTTTTAGAAATTCTGGAGAGTATAAAGTCACTGGAAAATTAACACTAAACTTATCTCATAGTCCCATGGGAAAAGACGCTTTAAACAACAACAGACTACTTCGTATCGTACAAAATGAAATCCATTTTCTTTACGAAGATTACACAGGAGAACACACATGGCAAGTTTAAGTTTTGGTACAGTTAAGGGTTCAGCAGCTAAAAGCAAGGCTGACTCATACAAAATGATTGATGGGGATAACTCTGTCCGTCTATTTGGTAATATTCTACCACGTTACCTATACTGGATCAAGGGAACTAACAACAAGAATCTACCTTTTGAATGCCTTGAATTTAATCGGGAAACTGAAACCTTTGACAGGGCAGAAAAAGACTACGTTAAGGACTTTTACCCAGACCTTAAGTGCGGGTGGTCTTACTCAATGATGTGCCTAGACAATGGCATTCCAAAGATCTTCAATTTCAAGAAGAAGCTCTTTGACCAGATCATGGCTAACATTGAAGACCTTGGTGATCCTACTGACCCAGAAGATGGTTGGGTTCTAAAGTTCAGCAAAAAGAAGACAGGTCCTCTACCAATCAACGTAGAGTACACACTTCAGACTATGAAGTGCTCTAAGTCAAAGGGTCCGCTAAGCGAAGCTGAGCGTGAAGCAATTGCTACTTCAAAAACTATTGAAGAGCTACTTCCACGTGCTACTCCAGCTGCACAAAAGGAACTTCTAGAAAAACTACAGAAGGGCGACGATGATACTATCGACGAATCAGTAGAAGAAGAACTTAACGTTACGTAAGTAAAATAAGCCCAGCTAACGCAAGTTAGCTGGGCTTCTTATTCGGAGAAACAATGTTAGTAATTGCAGATATACATATTAAATTAGGGCAAAAAAACGTACCCAGAGAATGGGCTCTTAAACGTTATGAAATGTTCTTTGAGCAAGTAGCAGAGATAGAAAAGCAAGTCGATACAGTAGTGATACCGGGAGATATCTTTGACCGCGTTCCTACTATTGATGAATTAGCTCTATACTTTAAATTTATTACGCAGCGTAAAAAGCGTACTATTATAACTACGGGTAATCACGAGGCAACTAAAAAAGGCAAAAGCTTCTTCACGGAACTTAAAGAAGTTTCAGAAAGACTGAACCCACTAGTAGAAATTGTGGTTGATTATATTTATGAGGGGGATGGATTTTACGTTGTTCCATATGAATTTATCAAGAAGAAAGAAACTTGGGATAATCTAAAGCCTCTTCCAGTATTTACTCATGTTCGTGGAGAAATTCCACCACACGTTAAGCCAGAAATTCCGCTAGAGTGGCTTGATAAGTTTCCCGTAGTATTTGCTGGAGACCTTCATTCACATTCTAACACACAACGAAACATTGTCTACCCAGGTAGTCCAATGACTACTTCATTCCATCGTGATGAAGTGAAAACTGGTTATTTACTACTAAATATTGATTGGGGATGGATATGGAAACCATTTGACCTTCCTCAGTTAATTAGAAAGACAGTGTCTGATCCTGCTGAAATGGTACCCACAGACTTTCATCATACTATATATGAACTAGAAGGTAATATTAAAGACCTTAGTAAAGTAGAGCACAGCGAGCTTCTAGATAAAAAGCTAGTAAAGCGCAACAGTGATACTGCGCTAATCTTAGATAAGAAGATGACTATCTCGGAGGAATTAATGGAGTACCTACGGTATATTCAGGAACTTCCTGATAATGAGATTGATAATATAATGGAGGTGTTCAATGAGTGCAGTGGTACTTCAATCAATCGCATGGGATAAGTGCTTTAGCTTTGGAGATAAGAACTTCATTGATCTATCATCAGAGCCTTTAACGCAGATTATCGCACCTAATGGATATGGAAAGTCTTCAATCCCACTTATTATAGAAGAAGCTTTATATAATAAGAACTCAAAAAGCGCTAAGAAAGCCGATATTCCTAATAGACTACTAGATGGTAGTTATAGTATGGAGCTAGTATTTACTGTAGATAATGAAAAGTTTACAGTAATAACTGAGCGTAAAAGTACTATTAAAATAAGGCTGCTAAAGAATGACGAAGATATTAGTAGTCATACAGCAACAAATACTTTTAAGCAGATAGAAGAGCTTATGGGTATTGACTTTAAGACTTTTCAGCAGTTGGTATATCAATCGACGAATAGTAGTTTGCAATTTTTGTCGGCTACTGACACCAATAGGAAAAAATTTCTCATAGATCTATTTGATCTGTCAGACTATACGCGTTTGTTTGAGTTATTTAAGGATGCTTCGCGTTCTTTATCAAACGAAGTGAGCACTTTCGAAGGCCGTATAGATACAATCAATAAGTGGCTGGCCAATAACTCTTCGATAAATTTGGATCGTAAGGCCTTGACGGAAATACCAGATCGACCGGATTTCAGCACAGAAGTCGGGCATTTGAACTCAAAACTCTCAAATATAAAATCTAGCAATTCTGCTATTCAAAAGAATAATCTATTGAAAAAGCAATTGGATGCTATTGACATTGAAGAACTTAGATCAGCAGACTTTGTTAAAGAGTCTTATGATGAATTTCAAGGACAGGTTGGAGAGTTAAAGTCCGCAAAGACAGCGGCAGATGCTGTACTTAAAAAGCTAAAAGGGTTAGAGGATAAGTGCCCAACTTGTCTACAGGATATTGATCGTGACTTCTACGAAAATCTTTTACTAGACAATACCACTATTTCTTCTTATAACTCTGGACGTATTCAACTACTAGAGTCTGAAATAGAACAAATTAAAAAGAACAATCGTTTATTCGATATGACACAGGAGCAGATTCGTGAATGGGAAGATATTAATTCCCGTATTGATAGTTCTCTTTCCGATAACCAGCTTAACGTTTCTGACATTGAAAAAGAGTTATCCGAAATTAAAGAAACGTTGGCAAGAGCGGAAGCAGAAATAGCCTCAGCTACTAAAACCAATAATGACGCTCTTAAGCATAATAGCAAAGTAGATATTTATCTAGAACAGAACGAGGCTTTTGCTACACAGCTTGAGGAAGCTAAGCAGCAACTAAGCATTCTTACTAATAAGTATAAAAACTTAGAAGTACTAAAAAAAGCATTTAGTACCAATGGCTTAATTGCTTATAAGCTAGAAAACCTTGTTAAAGACTTGGAAGTATTTACTAATGAGTACCTATCAGAGCTGTCAGACGGACGATTCACAATCGAGTTCAGTATATCAAGTGATAAGCTTAATGTTATTGTTACAGACAATGGAAGAGAAATCAGTATCTCATCACCCTCGTCAGGTGAAATGGCGAGAATCAATATCTCTACCCTTCTCGCAATTCGTAAGCTTATGTCCAGTATTAGTAAAAACACAATAAATGTTCTCTTTCTAGATGAAGTTATTAGTGTTCTTGATGATCTTGGCAGAGAAAAGCTAGTAGAAGTTCTTCTTCAGGAAGAAGGTCTCAATACATTCCTTGTTAGTCATGGATGGCAACACCCGCTAGTTGATAAGGTAGAGATCAAGAAGAAGGACGAGATAAGCTGGGTTGAGCATGGTTAATCCTAGAGCCAAAGGTGCTATAGGAGAAAATAAAGTTAAGGAGTTCTTAGATTCTAGGACTCCTTATACTTTTGAGCGTACTCCGGGATCAGGTAGTGGTAAAATCAAGGGCGATTTACATATACCAGGTTATCGTAATGTATTCTGCATAGAAGTAAAAAACTATGCTGAAAGTCCATTTAATGACAAAATTTTAACAAGCAAAACGAACGATTTCGTACAGTGGTGGACTAAACTTCAGATGCAATCTGGTAGCATGAAACCCCTACTATTTTTTAGATATAATCGTTCAAAGCTATTCGTAACAACTAGTGTTAAACCAACTAATGTTAAAAAGTATATTGACATTCCTTGGTTGAATTGCTATACTTTACTTGCAGACGAATGGATAGAAAGGGAAACAATTCAATGGCTAATTTTGCCAACAACAAGCGCCCAGAAAATTTGATGATCGTCGATACAATGAACCTTGCCTTTCGCTGGAAGCATATGGGTTCGGCTAAGTTTGCTAATGACTTCCTTAGCACTGTACTATCATTGGCTGCATCTTATGATGCTGGGACCATTATTGCCGCCGCAGATTGGGGTGGCTCCACTTATCGCAAGGAAATCTATCCCGAGTATAAGGCGAATCGTAAGGAGCTTGTAGAAAAGCAAACTCCAGAAGAGAAAGAACAATCTCGTCAGTTCTTCAATGAGTACGAACGTACTCTAGAAGTTTTAGACGAACACAAAGACATTAAGGTCTTTAGGTACAAAGGAGTAGAGGCCGATGACATTGCAGCGTATATTTGCTCGCGTTTACATGACTATGGCTTTAATCAAGCTTGGCTTATCAGTTCTGATCGTGACTGGGATCTTCTTATTAACGAGTATGTTTCTCGTTTTTCTTATGTTACTCGAAAAGAGCACACGCTTGACACGTGGGACTATCCGGTTACTCCAGAACAGTACATTTCTTACAAAGTACTTACGGGCGACTCTGGAGATAATATTCCTGGTATTCCTGGTGTTGGCCCTAAGCGTGCCGCAGCTCTTATCGAGCAGTATGGTAGTGCTCTGGATATTCACGACGCTCTGCCTCTGCCTGGGAAGCAAAAATTTATACAAGCACTAAATGAAAGTGCTGGATTAATACCACTAAACTACGAACTAATGGATCTAGTAAGTTTCTGTCAAGAAGCTATTGGGTACGATAATGTTCAAGATATAGGCCGTCGATTGGCTTTTGGAGAATAAAATATATGGTAAGCACACGTGCACAGATTATAACACGACGTACATACAACAGGCCTAAGAATGAGGCTGGGACCGAGTTTGAAACTTGGGCTGAAACAGTAGCCCGAGTTATTGACCACCAAGAGTGGCTTTGGACCCGAGCAGTAAATGGGCGAGAGCTTACAGATGTAGAATACGCAGAACTCTATGATCTAGAACGACTTATGCTTGAGCGTAAAATTTCAATGTCAGGTCGCACACTATGGCTAGGAGGTACTACTGTTGCCAAGCATCGTGAGGCAAGTCAATTTAACTGTAGCTTTACTGAGGTTGAGACTGCATATGACGTAGTTGACTGTCTATGGCTACTACTACAAGGATGTGGAGTAGGATTTAAACCAGTAATTGGAACGCTAAATGGTTTTTCAAAACCCATTCAGAATATCGAAGTAGTTCGCAGTGTACGTACAGAGAAGGGTGGCAAGTCATACAATGAAGAATTCTGGGATGATGAGTCCAAGACATGGACAATCAAAGTTGGTGATAGCGCCGAAGCATGGGCCAAGTCAATTGGAAAGTTACTTGCTGGTAAGTACCCGGCCAGAACACTGGTACTGGACTTCTCGGAACTACGTCCTGCAGGGGAACGACTAAAGGGTTACGGCTGGATTAGCAGTGGTGATCGTGCTATCTCTAAAGCATATGTAGCTATTGCAAAGATTCTAAATGGTCGTGCTGACTCACTACTAACTAGAATGGATATTTTAGATATCGTAAACTGGCTAGGAACAATTCTTAGTTCACGTCGTTCTGCCGAGATCGCACTCTTTGAGTATGGTCAGCCAGAGTGGGAGGAGTTTGCTATAGCGAAGAAGGATTTCTGGCTTTACGATAATGAGCATCGCACACAGTCAAATAACAGTCTAGTTTTTAATGATAAGCCAACATATGCCGAACTAGCAAGTATCTTCCAGCTAATGCAGGATGCTGGTGGTTCAGAGCCGGGCTTTATTAATGCTGTTGAAGCTCGTCGTCGTGCACCTTGGTTTAAGGGATGCAATCCTTGTGTGGAGATTCTACTAGGAAATAAGAGCTTCTGCAACCTAACTGAGATTGACATTGGAAAGTTTAAGGGAGACACGGCCGGTCTACACTATGCTGTACGACTTGCAGCACGAGCAAATTATCGTCAAACTTGCGTCAACCTTAGAGACGGAATTCTACAAGAGGCCTGGCACCTTAACAACTACTTCCTCAGACTCTGTGGTGTGGGCCTCACCGGTATCGCGAAGCGTCCCGATATGGACTCATATGCATATGAGTACTTAAGCCGTACTGCTACAGCTAGTGCTGTTTCAATGGCTGAAGAGTTCGGTCTTCCTTACCCAAAGAACGTTACTTGTGTTAAGCCAAGTGGAACTCTTTCGAAGATCATGGATACCACTGAGGGCGTGCATAAGCCACTAGGTAAGTACCTTTTCAACAATGTTACATTTAGCAAATATGACCCTATCATTGATAAGCTTCGTGCAGCTAACTATAAAGTTGTGAATCATCCTACGGATGACGACGGTGTACTAGTAACATTTCCAGTAGCGTATGAAGATGTTCCATTTGATAACTTCAATGGAATGGAGGTAAACTTAGAGTCTGCTATTACGCAGCTTGAGCGTTATAAGCTTCTACAGACTAGCTGGACTCAGCAGAATACTTCTGTAACAATTAGCTATGATCCAACAGAAATTGAAGATATTATTAATTGGCTACTAGCTAACTGGGATATCTATGTTGGAGTAAGCTTCTTGTACCGTAATGATCCAACAAAGACTGCTAAAGATCTTGGTTATCTATATCTTCCACAGGAAGTTATCACTAAAGAAACTCATGATAAGTATGTTGCTACCCTACTTCCAGTAGACTTTAACGATACTGAGTCATTTGATGAACTAGACGAACAGGGCTGCTCTACAGGCGCCTGTCCAATTAAGTAAAGAAAAAGCCCCGCTAGATCGCTCTAGCGGGGCTATTTTTATGGTTTAGGTAGTCTATCTTTTATTTCTTTGATAGTAGCTTTCCAAGCGTCATACCCTTGGTGATATAAAATATCAAGTTGATCTTCTACACTAGGGTATTCCTCTTGTCTACGTAGTACATAATCAACTTCAATTTTGATTTTCATACTTGAGTTACCTCCACATCTTTTTCTTGATAAGGAAAACTTGATAAATATACTTTATAAGTACCTGGTAAGCTGAAACTAAGTTCAGCGCTTCCATCCGTTACTGTATATGAGTTACTATTTGTTATTACTGTAGTAGGTATCGGAAGATTATCTATTGTGGTTCCTGAGATACGTTCGGAGAACGTTGGTCTTGGTGTTACAGTTTGATTTACTATATAAAACTTAGAATCATTTATAGTACTTGATACTTCTAAGTAATTTTGAGTTTCTTTAGTATATTGGTACTCTACCGCATTTACATTACAGTCTACTGTTCTTAAAATTTCACCATTTAATTTATTATATACTACTATTAACATGGTTTCTCCTTACTTAGTTATTCTTATTAGTCTTAAATATCTATTACTACAATCTACTTGTTGAATTGCACCAACATTTGCAACTTCTAATGTATACGTGTATGTACCAGCAGCTCCTGGAGTATCAAAAAATGCTGGTGATACATACTGTGGAGTCCAAGTGTAAGAAGTATAAATAACTGTTGAGCCTCTTTTAATTCGAAGATTTAAAACAGTATTACTACCGCTTATAAAATTAGCATTAAAGTTACTAATAATATCCACTTTGTCTGTTGCTGTTGAAGTAATTATAGTAGCTGTTTGTATTGTATCATAGGAAGAACTAATTATTGGTACAGTAGCTGCTGTGAATGAGCTACTTATATCTGTAACTGCATTATTAGCAATTTGAACCGTATTAACACCACTATTAGAAATTTTTAAACTACCAGATACATCCGCAGATAAAGTCACACCATCTAATACTAGTTTTGTTGCAGTAACTGATCCTAGTACTAATAAATTTCCGTCTATAACTTGAGCAACTACTGTCCACGTAGTACCATTCCAATATTTAGTTGCTGCAAAACCTGCCGCACTACTGCTTATAGTTACTACATCGAGAGTTACTTTAGTAAAGCCTGCTGTAGTAATTGCAGCATCAGCAGCAGCATCAGTCCAAGAAGTTCCTGAAGCATAAAAAGCTTTTGATCCTCTAGTACCTGCTATACCGTCTGCTCCCACAATTTTTGACCAAGTATAATCCGCTTGAACTGTAGTTTCATTTGTGTTTGATTTGTTATATGCTACACCCAACCATTGCCTAGTACCCGCGGAAGTTGTGCTAATATTAGTTATGGTTACACCATTATCAACACTATCACCATATACAATCCAAGTAAAATTACCTTGTGACCCAACATACTCCCACCAAGTATTAAATACTACGGGTAAAGTGGGTGGAGCATGTATATTACTTGGGGAAAAGTTAGCAGTTGCACATCTCCATACTACCCCTTGGTTAATAACTGTGGTACCAACAGTATAACTGCCAGTACTCACATAATCATTAGAATTTTCTATTATTGCATTAAAAGTAGTGTTCCCAAAGTCAGATAAACTCTTTCCTGGAGTAGCTAATGTAGAAGTAAAATCTGAGTAATATGTAGTCATTGAACAACCTTATATCTTATCCAATAGTACATAGATGTACTACCTCCTGTGTTTGCATCCGGAACAAATTTATCATTATAACTTTGAGTACCACTTACTGCTAATACAGTATCTGTTAAAGTAGCAGATGCAAGAGTATTAGTAGCTGACCTCCATATTTCTACATAAGTATTAGACATACTAATATCAGTACCATTGGTCCAAGTTAAAATTATTTGGTTATATTTATCAGTAGAAACAATTAAAGTACCGGGATTTTTACCTGGTTCATACCCTACTGCTGTACCAGAATTAGTTGTAGCCGATGTAGTTGATCCTGCTGCTTTACGAATATTAGATAATGAATAAAAGCTGTCATCATATTCTTTAGCAACAATATCTACTAGCCCATCTGGTTGATAATTTACAGATTCAATCCTGAACTTCTTTCCAGGACTACCCCAATTATATCTAGGGTATAGTACTTGTATAACAGTACCTGCTAATAGTAACAGCCCATGATACCTAATAGTCATACTAATAGATAAACCAAAGCGTGACTTATTAAGAAAACTATCGGCTAACAATCTAGTATTATAATAATTAGTTATTCCTGCAATAGATAGATTACCTTTCTTTGGTACGTTTCTGTCGGCCTTTAAATAATCAGAGTTAAAGAAACTTACATTTCTTGGCTCAAATTTATTTGCAGGATCAGCAAATGCTGCTGTTAATGAGTTAAACGCAGACCTTGTACCCTCATCAGAAAGCTGAATTTTACCAATAATATCATCGGTAGTAATAGTTCTAATATCAGTAGTATCAATTATACCAGCGGCTTCCTCTACATCTAAGTAGTATTTACCTGCTGTGTATCTAAGAATACCATTGAAATGGTCTAATAAACTATTGATGTTATCAAATAAAGGAACGGAAGTATCTAAAGTTAAATTAGTTTGGTTTTTTGTAACATAACGCTGTGCATGTTCGTCCCAACCAGATAGTCTCCAATAGTTGATGTCATCTGCATCATATAATGAATAACCAGAGTTTTTATTACCATTTTTCCATGTTTGAATTGGGTTACCATCAGCTACGGCTGCAGGTAAAGTAATTGTAGAAGAAGAACCTGTTGCTCCACTTACTTTAGTAAGTGTAATAGTAGTTATTAAACTAACTCCAGAACTTCCAGAGGTAGGCTCAGTAGTTATTACTCCAGCAGTAGTTACTGTAAAAAACTGATAAGATGAGTTATATATAATATCTCCCACTTTCCAAGACTTCCATGAGTTCCATTTATTAGTAAGTTTACCAATATTATTAGTAAAAGTGGTTAAGTACTTATTTGATCCATTGGCAAATACAGTAGATGTTGGTCCTGTAGTAGTACCTTGCCAAATTATATTACCACTAACTATATATGTATACTTATCTCCTACAGATACTGTAGGAAGAGCAGATGATAATATTGTTATATCTGATCTAGTATCACATTTTCTAGCTGCCTCCATCCAAGATGGAAGATCCATATCTTTATAAGGGTTTAGTCCTCTACCATATGTTTTTGAGGTTATATAATCAAGTAACTGTACTGCTGGATTAATACTCACTCTTCCATCCGCATATTTAGGATAAATTCTAACAGCATCTGTAGCTTGTGGTATAAAATCCCAAATAGTATCTATAGTTACAATTCTATTAGTACCATTGTAACCTAAAATTTCAGCTGTTTGTACAAGACTCTTACCTGTTACAGAGTTATACCTTGTTATTTCTATTAAATAATTTTTATAGTAGTCATCTACAGAAGAAGCAGAAGTAGGAAGTTTAACAGTATTTTTAGAGGCTAATATTACATTAGATAGTGCAGAGGCCTCACTACTATAGTCAGAATAAGTATATCCAGTTGTAATAGTAGTACTTGTAATTGCACTTCCTACAAATATAGCGTAAGGAAATAAGTTACCGTTACTAACTGGCGTATAATCATTATTTAAAACCTGAAATTTGGCTGTTGTATTAATAGGGTCATTTTCAATTGTTAAACTAGTATTTGTAGTATAATTAATAGCTAGTTTACCCGATGAAGTGGAAAAACTAGTTATATTAGAAGCTATTGTCGCAGCTACAAGTTTTCTATTTGCTGAGTCAGAGTACTCTGCGCCAAATATATTATAATTATATGTGAGCATAGTCCACTTATTACCAGACGTATCTTTCATATAAAAACTTGTTATAGTTGGTTTACCATTTATATACCCTAAGTCTGGTGCAGTATCATATATAAATCTAATATTGCTGGTTCCATCTGGGTTCATAAAGGTCCACTTATCAATAATCTGTACTGAACTACCTATCTGTGTATTGGTATCAGTTCTCCATAAAGTAACAGTTTCCCCTAAAGTAAAGTTGTCAGCCGATTCAGTTGTTTGTTTGGCGTCATGTAAATAACTATAATCATAATTATAACAGTCTAATACCTTACCTCTAACAACAAATTTAATTTCTGGAATTGTTGTATCACCTTCGGCTATCTTATATGTACCTACTATATAGGCAGTATCAGCTAGCTTATGGTTTGGTCCCCAATACTCTGAAGTATCATTTCCCGTCCAATAATTTTTTTGTACTCTAAAATTTTTTGCATATGCCACATCACATAATGCTGTTGATGCTTTCTGTCCAGGCTTTCCTGTGAATACATCGAGAGTAAAATTATGTGGCGTTTTTAATGATATAGATTCTCCGTCTATAATCCCATAAGTACTAGCAGTAGATAATGTAGAAGGCGCAAGATACGTATTCGAAAACCACTCACTTATATAATTAAAGTTATATTTATTAAGTGAAATTCCCTCGCCAGTACCAGTATAAAAAGCCCTAGGTAAATTACTAATGGAAGAAGACCCTTTTAGTACTTCACCGCTGTCAGATCGGCCAATACAGCTAAGCTGAATTGAAGCATTTTGATCTGCGGTTCTTACTACTCCAGCAGCTCTAGTATCATAATCAGACTTATCATTACAAATTAAACTTAGGCCATCTATATAAAGGTCATAAATGCCACCAATTTCTCCTTCACTTAATGCTATAGCAGCATATACAGTTGAGCTATCATCATTTAGTGTATCGGCAAAGATTGGAATACCTTCTGCAATTCGTACTCCATAAATAATTGGAATGGCTTTAGCGTTTAACTGAAAATCAAGTACTGTATTTCTATCTTCTGGTACCATTTGCTTTTTAGTTTTTACACTAGCACCAATACCTAGGAATCCTTTTTTGGAACTTACATCTATCTTTTCTACTTGTACAGTATATTTTGATAGTAACTTAATAGATAATTCAGCGTGGTTAAACCCCTTATCATAAGCATACTCGGGTTTAAGTGCTGACTGTGGCTGCGGTATACCATTGGCATCTAAAGCTCTATGAGCAGAATCTGCTGTTATTCTACCTTTTACTTGAGCAAAATCTCCCCAGTGGCTTGATAACCCCCAGGTAACTTTAATTGCTGGCTCAGAATCCTCAAAAGATACATTCTGAATTATACCTTTAAATAGTGGTACAGGATAGCCTACCATTACACCTTCTTGAAAATATGCTCTATAAATATAAACTTCTCTATTAATAAAAGAAGAATAATTTGCATCATTTTTATCAAGTAGAATACTAATAATTTCCTCTGAAGCGAGTTCAAAGGTACAATTGGCTATAGTTCCAGCAGTAAGAGCATCATCAATTTTAGTAACTCTTAACACATTATTCGATCTAAAAGATTGTATATTTACTTTTAAACCACCAACTGTTACTTTATCTCCTTCTCTAAATCCTGCAGATAAAAAATCATCTGTAGAAGTCACTTGAAGATCATATACTCCAGTACTTGGTGAAGTGATAGTTACGTTAGTTATAAGATTTGCACCAAGAGCATTACCATCAAGCACTACACTAGTATTTGATGTAGTAGCTTTTGTTTGTTCTTGTATAGCGCCCACACTTAAAACTTTATTTGCTAAGTATGTTTGAGTGCCATTTGCTACACCTTGTAGATCAGTACTACTATCATCAAAGTTAACATTTATACTAGCATCTGTTAGATAAGTGTAACGCTGATATGCAGTAGATACTAGGCCAGATAGTGAGTCTGGTCTAGATGGTCTTTCGAACTTAATGAGATGAGCATATTGAAATGGCTCATTATTTACTAACATTGTTTTTAATGTAGAATCAAGTGGTCTTTCGGTTATACTCATGGTTGTATTTCTTCCAATGATAAGGAGAATTGATATAGATTATCTGTATCAAGATCGTATTCTAGAGTATCTCCTTTTTGAATTACTCTGAACTTAGGATTGATGAATACAAGTTCAGCTCCTGCCGCTATGTTTCTAGCAATAGGTGGGTGAGTATGAATTCTAAGTCTACCTGTAGTTACTGCTGCCTGATAGGTAGTAGGAGTCTCTATTCTAATTACCTTATAAGCTTTTTTATGGTTTGTATCAGTTGTGTCATTAATAGTAAAAAAGTCACCCAGACTAGGTGTACCTAGTATAGCAGTTGAGGCGCTAGTACTAATATTTATGGCTTTTATATCTATTTTACTAGTTCCTGCTGCTACAGCAGATACTGTATTAATGGTTTTTACTTGGGGCTCTCCTATAAAAGTATAAAAAGTAGAATCTTTGGGAATTCTATGCTGAGGTAAAATAACATAGAAAGGATTAAGTCTTCCACGACGACTTTCAAGAAATGCTCCAATAACATCAAAATCATCACGAGTCATTGGATTATAACTAATATCAAAAGCCCAGTTATGATAAGAAGGAGAAGCAGTCACGCCCCTCCCACTTATTGTTCTAGACACTTGTGTCTGATTATTAGAAGCAAACTTAATTTTAGCAAAACCTGGTCCGGCAGTACCGGAGCTATCACTAGCTCCGGCACTGTTTATTTTATTATTCGGATCTGGTAAAAGATCTGAAAAGCTTGTAAACGTTACCATTAAAGTTTCCCTACACTTGGTCTTGTGTAAACATTAACGTTTACATCTTCCATGAATGTCTTGCCTGAAGCATTAGCAGCTTCTCTAAGCATTTTAATTATATTCCCTTTTTGACTCACAAGAATGTCTTGAACACCGTGTGAGTCTAAAGCGTGTATTGAGACATTAGCATTGATTGGTGCGGCCCCTTGAATATCATTTGCTGGCGTTACTGAGATTGGAGTATCTGGGGTAATAACCTCAGGTCCCTTCTCACCAACAACGAATCCACGGTTTCCATAACCTCTCATAAGATCGCCACCATAGGCGGAGCCTACTGTGCGATAGTTTGAGGCATTTGAGCCCTGTCCTTGTGAACCTCTTAAGTAGCCAGCTTCTCCGCCTGCGTTAGCATTTGGTCCTTTAGCTAGGTCTACTGTATCTCCGCGCTTGCCAATGTTTAGGTTTGTTGGCATAGTTACTGCTTTTGGTGACATAGCGCTTTCATACTGTGTTCCCGCAATGATAGCAATTTGTGCTAATCCCATAGCGCCTATAACACCGGCCACTATTGGACCTGCGATGGGGCCTAACTGACCTAGAGCCATAGCTATTGCTGCGGCAGTACTTACTACTGCTTGTGCCATCATTAATTTCTTTTGAGTATTGAAAGATTTGCGAGCTGTATCATCTTTCTTTTTCTGTAGCTCATTTAACTTAGCAACACTTTGTGCAGATTTACCATCACGCTTTTCTTCTGCTGCTATTTCTTTATCTATATTAGCTATTTTAGCGTCAGAAGTAGCTTTTAATATTGCTGATACTGCTGATATTCCTGCAGATACTATTTGTAATGCTGCTACTGTAATACTACCACCCTCTTGTATAGATTTAAATGAATCTATAAATGATGCACCTATATTTTGTGCTGATTCAGCAATGGCTAAAACTAGCTCACCTTGTGGTCCCAGCTCTTGAAAGCCTACTTTTACCTGCTCAATATATTTACTCATTTCTTCTAGTACTGTAGTTGATACTCCTTCTATAGAAGTTTCGGATCTATTTGATTTTTCTCTGACTTTTTGTCTTTCCTCCATATTAGCAGCTCTAGTCATAAAACTATCTTTTACAAGAGGCCCAGAAGTCATAGCTTCTTCTAATCTAATTGCAGCCGTTTGAGTACCTTTATCTAATGCGTCTTTAAGTGCCTGAGGAACTTTATTTAATGAATCCTCAGTAACTTTGCCCCACTCTGTTACTAATTCTCCCAAGTACCCTTCTTGTACACCAAACCCAAAAACAGTTTCTTTTAACTGATTCCTTAATTTAGTAGCAGCAATAACTGCCGGGTCATCATTAGCACTTTTTGCAGCTTCATTTACAATTTCACCATTAATAAATGTGGCAGCATGCCCAGAATGTTTTGAAGCAGATTCATTAGCTTTTTCACGTGCAATTTTTAAAGCATCTTCTGCGGCTGTTAATTTTTCATTAGTTTTTTCTTTTAAAGCAGCTAAATTTATTTTGTTTGTTTGTAAATCTAATAAAGATTGCTCTCTTTTACCTTTTAATAATAAAAATTCTAAGTCTATTTGAGCTTTTTTAATCTCAGCTTCTGATACTGCTAAATTATAAGTGTCTTGTGCTGTTTTAATAGCTTTTAGTTGTTGTGTAGCTTCTGTATCAGTAACTCCTTTTTTCTTAGCATTTAAATCTATTTGAGCCTCATATAAACTTCTATTTGATTCTACTTGTGCTTGAATAGATTCAAATATTTTTTGATTATAAGTTAATATATCTTGCTTTTTAGCTATTAAATCATCTTCATCTTTTATAGCAATTTTATTTAACACTTCTAAATCGCTTTGAGATTCTATTAAATTTTGCTGTGATGCATTTTTATTGGCTTCTAGTTCTAATATTTTATTATAATAGTTAACTTGATCTTTTAACCCTTTATTTATGGCTAAATCTCTATCTAGAGTTAGACTTTGTTTCCTGAAAGAATATTCCTTTCTTTGGGCATCCATTCTAGCAGCAGCGTTCTCTTTTATAGTGAGAAGTTCATTTTTTAAAGAATTTCCGCCATCTGATATTATTTCTGTTATTTGCCTTTCTAGTTGTAAGCGCTCTTTATCCGCATCTACTGTAGCTTTCGATAACTCATACTTTTCCTTAGCAACAACTAAATCTTGTTTAGCAGCTGCTGTATTTTTTTCTGCTGCTGTAAACATCTGCATAGAAGATGCTGCAATACTGTTACTAACTGCTGCTGCTCCAGCTTTTAAAGTAGCTTGTGCTTGTTCTGCGTTTTTCCTAGCTCTAGCTAAATCTTCTTCTGATTTTCTTTGATCTTTAGGCTTTATTAATTCTGTTTCTTGAGCACCTAATTGTACTGCTCTTGGTGACCCTGCCTCTCCCTTAGCTATTAATGCAGATTTTTCTTGTCGAATTAATGAAAGTAATGAAGCTTGGGCTAAGTCATCCTGTTCTATATGTTGTTTCTTTAGAATTTCTAATAATGCTTGTTGTGCCTCAATTTCTTGAATAGTTATATTAAGTTTATCTATATCTAATTTAATGAAAGATAGCTTAACTTTTTCTTGGGCTTGTTGTGCAGCTAATACAGCATTTTGAGCATCCATTTGTCTTTTAACATCTGCACCTGTCACTGTACCCTGTCTCTGAATAACAGATAATCTAGCTTGTGCTAAAGTAACTTGTGATTGAGCTAAGATTGTTTGTTGTTGTGCTGAAGCTAATAAGTCTGTATAAGCATCTACTTGTTTAGGAATTTGCTGACCTAAATATTTTTCATATGTAGCCCTCTGTTCTGTGGCTTCTTTAAGTTGATTTTCTAAAGCTACTGTATTTTGTTTCTTACTTTTTGCTTCCTCTAAGTCTCTATTAATTCTATTAATTTGTACCCCTACAGCATTATAAGAGGTTAATGTTGATTGAGCGCCTGCATCTAATGCAGTAGCTATGCCTGGTCCAATTTGAGTTATAATCTTTTGGAAACTACCAGTAAAATCTTTTGAAGCCGCACCTTCCCTAGAAGACATTAACTTATTTAGTTCTCCCATAGAGTTACTAAGAGCCTGAAAATTAGTTAAAACATTGTCAAATGGAGTAGTAGGCTTTAGGGACTTCAAAAAATCAACTTGTGCATTTTCAGCGCTTTTTAAAGCTTCCGTAAATTCTGAAAGTTTATCCCGTACAGGTGAGTATTCTGCTTTAACAAGTTTTAAAGCATTAGTTAAAAGTTGAATTTTTTCTCCCTGAGTTTTAGCACCTTTAGCTGCCTCAAAAAATCCTTTAGCTAATTCTGGACTTAATTGATTTAATTCATCAGCAGTTTTAATTGCTTTAATACCTTCTTCGTTCCAACTACCAAGTCCCATAGCTCCTATAGTAAGAGTATTGGAAAATGTATCAATAGCTTTTGAATCAAAAGATACACCAGCGGTTGTTGCTATACTTTCTTTCTTATTAATTTCTTTAATTCTATTTTGGGCTACTTCAGGTATAGCTAACCTTTTTTCAGTTTCTGTCATAGAACCTGCTAAAGGAGTAGTTTTTAGGGATGCTCGTGCTGCGGCTGCTTTAAGCTCATTATCTGCCGCTAACTTGGTTGCCTCACTAACTTTAATATATGCATCTGCTAGCTCTATTAAAGAGTTAATTTTTATTTCTGCTATTCTTGCATACTTTGATCCTTCTTGAATATCGAGACCAGTTACTCTAGTTACTTCTTTTATATGGTCTACTGTACTGTCCAGTACGGCCCCTAAATCTTCTAGCGCTTTTTTCTTTGTTTTTTCTGCTTCCGTAACAAAAAATTTATCATAAAGTAGTTCAGCAGCCGAAGCTAGTAGTGTTAGTATACCAACCCAAGGCAAGATTGTCATAAAAATAGTACCAAGACCTTGCACACTTAATTTTAACCCATATAAAGCTACTTTTGCAGTATCTGCTACTGGAGCTATTAAAGCAAATACGGGTATAGACTTACCCATTGCAGATGCAGTAGCTAACGTAGCTAGTTTAGTTGCATTTAATTCATTTCGATAAGCAACTATACTTTGAATTCCTGCAGTAAATGCCTTTGGTATAGTAGTAAATCCGCCGGCAGCCTCTAATGATGTTGCTGCACGAGCTTGCTTAGTTGTTGCATACTGCGCCGCGGAAGCTCTTTCTGATCTAGCTATATTTGAAAATTGGCGTTTAGCAGCATATGTTTGTGCTGCAGCTAGTTCTTTCTCACTTGCTATTCTTAACTCATTTGCAGCTATTTCTTCCTTAGCTGCAATTATTTTCTTTTGGACTGCTACAGTATTAACGTCCGTAGACGCTGTTAACCTATCAAGATTACCCTGGTACTTTTTAGTTGAGTTATCTAAGGCCTTTAAGCCGGCTTCTTCTTCTTTAGCTGTTAAAGTACCTTTTTCCCTACTTGCTAACATTTCTTTATAGCGTTCTGGCATTTTTTTTGATAAACCTGCTGCAGTAACTACTCCAGCTTCTGCTGTAGATACTTTTACTTTACTTGCCTGTAAAGCGGCATCTGCTGCACTTTTTTGTGCTATCGCTTGTTTATTAAGGGCGGCCGCTGCTGCTGCTGCGGAAACAGCTAAACCATGTAACCAATTTGTTACTTTTTGTCCTATTAAACTACCAAATATTGTTAGTGCACCAGCTAATCCATATGTAGTATCTATCAATAAAGATAAAATACCATTAATAGGCTTAGAGGCAGCAATCCACCCGATAGTTTCATTTGTAAGATTTTGAAATTTAGCAGCTAATTGATCAAATCTATTCATATCTACTTGATCTGATATTCCACCAAACTTTAACTCACCTTCTTTTTTAATAGCTTCTACGAAAGCTTTTCTTTTCTCTAACCCAGTTAAACTACTTGCGCTTTTACCTTGTGCTCTTGCGTAATTTTCAGTAGCTTCTGTTAGTTTGGTCATTAACCCTAGTTCATCTAAAAGCTCTGGCTCTAGTTTAGTAACGCCTTTCATTACTCGATCCATGGAATCGGGTAAATTTCTTCCTAAAGCAATTGATGCATTGGTAGCTACTTTTGTTAACTCAGCTATATCTTTGGCCCCTAAACCTGCTGAGAATCCTTGTGAGGACGCTTTCATAGCGTCAGCTGCACTTATAGAATTTTTAGTTATCTGTAATATACTATCTGATACTAAAGATAGTGTATGACCAGTTCTGCTGCCTTGTACAACTAGTCCTTGCATAAGCTGTTGAACTTGGGAAGCATTTCTTAACGCACTAAAGGCGGCACTAACAGCGAAAGCATTGGTAGCTAACGTTGCATACGCTGCTACTAATCCGCCGTTATTGCCGCCCACTGTTTCTAGTAATTTTGACATACTACGTCCAGCATTGTTAGCACTTGCTACTCCGCCATTCATTACATCATTATGTTTTTTACCTGACTTGGCTGCACTTTCTTGAGCTTTACCTACTCGATCTAAGTTTTTTGCAGCCCCCACTAACTTGCCGTCTTTTACCTCAAATTCTACTGTAAATATTCCAGTACCTGATGCCATTTTACTTCTTCTTAACGGAATCCCGCGCTTTTTTCATTTGGTCCGCCGATCTTTTTATAAGAGCAGCATCAAGCCTTACTAAGGCCTCTAGAAAAATTTCTTTCTCTTCAACACTTACTACTTCAATATGTAATGGTAGTGCTGTATAATCTTTACCCATATAGCCTATATCAGGGAAAACTCTATCCCCAAGTCTATTAAATACTTCTATAGCTTGTTGAAGTGGTAGCGGGAAATCCTCATAATCCGGGGGACATTTAGCCTCAGAAGGTTCCTGGCCAAGTTGTTCACACATGGCCAGGTACTTTTCCTTCGTCATTCCTACATCTAGGTTATTCTGCCACTTTTCCAGCCGCTTCCACATTAGTTCCCT
>Ga0209084_1000478_pt1 | contig 37626 bp, 34 predicted proteins | sample C_130820_MF_Meta_FD_187309 | JGI IMG/M metagenome (GOLD analysis project Ga0209084, IMG submission 187309) | Freshwater microbial communities from Lake Croche, Canada to study carbon cycling - C_130820_MF_MetaG (SPAdes) (version 2) | ecosystem: Environmental > Aquatic > Freshwater > Lake... | reverse complement strand
GTTAATAATGTCGAAGCTAGCAGTACTTGGTTCTGGAGCTTGGGGTACAACGTTGGCCCAAGTTCTCTGTGATGCTGGCAAAGAGGTACTGATCTGGGGACGCAATTCTGAAGTTGTGGCTGAAATCAACAATTCCAAAACTAACTCAAAATTTTTACCCGGTATAAAGCTTCCGGATAAAGTTCGCGCAACAACCGATATCAACGAAGCGTTTAATTTTGGCTCGGCAATTGTCTTGGCCATCCCAGCACAATCGCTTCGCGAAAATCTAGTCAGCTGGAAGAGTTCATTTCCAACCCATCTGCCTGTTTTGAGTACGTTAAAAGGTATCGAAGCAGATACCCAGAAACGAATGACTGAAGTAGTAATGGAAGTCCTCGATATTCCAAATGAATCGATTGGATTAATTACGGGACCAAACTTGGCTGGGGAACTCTCCCTTCGCCAACCTGCTGGGGCGGTTGCCGCATCCGCAAATTCGAAAATTTCGGATTACATGATTGAAGCTTTCACTACACCTTATTTCCGGGTTTATCCATCAGATGATCTGATCGGTTGCGAACTAGCCGGCTCGGCCAAGAGCGTAATTGCGCTGGCCGTTGGAATGGCTATCGGTTTAGAACTCGGTGAAAATACCCAAGCGATGATTATTACAAGAGGTTTGAGTGAAGTTGCCAGGTTTGGAAATGGTTATGGCGCCCAGCCACTGACTTTCCTTGGTTTAGCTGGCATGGGCGACCTGGTGGCAAGTTGTGGATCTGGTTTATCTCGAAATCGAACTTTCGGTGAAGCACTTGGACGATCTGGTTCCATGGCGGTTGCAAGACAAGAAGTTGCAAAGACCGTTGAAGGAGTCGCTTCGGCCGCTGCCATTCAAGAACTTGCCCACCGAGTCGGGGTTGAAGTTCCAATTATTGAAGTTGTATCTGATGTTGTTCGCGATCGACTATCTCCTAAAGATGCGATGGCGCGCTTGATGTCGGTAAGTATGCGGGCTGAGATTTGATGGCAAATTTCGGGAAAAAAATAAAGGTTGGAATTGTTTGTGGCGGTCGCTCAAGTGAGCATGAAGTTTCCTGTATTTCAGCAAGCGGTGTGCTCTCGGCGATTGATACTGATAAATATGAACCGCTCCTAATCGGTATTACAAAATCAGGTAAGTGGGTCTTACCCGGTAGTGGCTATAACTTAAATATTGTCGGAAAAGAATTACCAGTTATTTCTGAAGGTCTACCAGCAACAAGTATTTCGGAGTTAGATGTTGATTTACTATTTCCCGTTTTACATGGCCCATATGGCGAAGATGGCACCTTCCAAGGTCAATGCGAGATGGCTGGAATTCGTTATGTTGGCTCGGGCGTTTTAGCCAGTGCAACTGGAATGGATAAATCTTTTGCAAAGCCGATCTTCCAAGCACATGGCTTAGAAGTTGCACCTGGCCTGGTTGTGCACCAATCTGATTGGGAGATTGATCAAGCGGGCGTGCTGGCTAAAGCTACCGAATTTGGTAATCCACTATTTGTTAAACCAGCTCGAAGTGGCTCAAGTCGTGGTACCAGCAAGGTTTCAAAAGGAAAAGATCTAAAAACGGCAATTAATTTTGCGATGGAGTTCGATACGAAAGTCTTGATTGAAACCGCGATTGTTGGCCGCGAGATTGAGTGCGCAGTAATGCAGGTAAATGGCGTTGCAGTTGCCTCACCACTTGGTGAGATTAAAATTTTGGGAAGCCATGAGTTCTACGACTTTGAGGCAAAGTACCTCGATAACTCAACTGAGTTAGTTGTGCCTGTGGCGCTGCCATTTGGTGTAACCGAAGAGATTCAAAACGCTGCGACCAACGCTTTCGATGCCCTCGGTTGTGAAGGGTTGGCGCGGGTTGACTTTTTCTATACTGGTCAAAAAGTAATTATTAATGAGATAAATACCATGCCAGGATTTACCGCAACTTCGGTATTTCCAAAGTTATGGCAGGCCGGCGGCATCGGGTATAAAGATCTAATCACGGCTTTAATTCAAGCCGCGCTAGAGCGCCCGCTTAATGTGACGCGTTAGCGCTTAAGTAAAACCAACGGATTTAGTAGGTAGTTACCGGGCAGGTGAGTGTGCGGGTAATGCCTGGAACGGCTTGCACCTTAGAGAGAATGGCTCGGCCAAGCTCTTCCATGCTGGGCGATTGTGCACGCATGATTACATCGTAAGGACCGGTGACACCTTCGGCGAGAGTTACACCGTCGATCGCAGATACGGATTTAGCAACACTGGAAGCCTTACCGACTTCGGTCTGAATTAGGATGTAGACCTGAACTGACATTTGGATTTCTCCTTTTATATTTTCATAAACTTTCACAGCGCTGTGATTGCAGGCTTAAAGGCTACTCCCTCTAGAGTTGGTTTGGGAATAGATATTTAGGCGCGAGAGGAAGGGCACATGGCAACTGAAAGCGAAATGATTGCTGCCCTAGCTCGCATCTTCGCTAGCGCTGACCCCAACCTAACCGTTGGAATCGGGGATGATGGCGCCGTCATTAAAGCAAGTTTGGCAAATTTAGTTGCAGCAACGGATATGGCCGTTGAAGGCGTTCACTTCAACCGTAGTTGGTCCACGCTGCACCAGATTGGTGCCAAATTGGCGGCGGCAAACCTGGCCGACATTGTTGCAATGGGCGCAAAACCTAAATATTTATTAGTGAGCGCTGGCTTATCGGCTGATTTTGATCTTGAAAAAATTACCGAGTTAGCTCAAGGCATAAAATCTGAAGCTGACTTACTTGGCGTCAGTGTGATTGGTGGCGACATCTCTAAAGCCGGTGAACTTGTAATTTCGATAACCGCGCTTGGGGAAGTTCAAAGTCCGATAAAACGTGACGGTGCCCAAGTCGGCGACTTGGTAATTCTTTCAAATTTAACAGGAGTATCGGCAGCTGGACTTTCGCAATTACATGCTGGGATATCAAAATCACCTTTTATCGATCAACATAAGAAGCCCGTGCTTAAATACAAACTGGGTGCGGAGTTTGCTGCGAGCCCGACTCGAGTAAATTCAATGTCTGATGTCAGCGATGGGTTATTGGTTTCGCTAGCGGATATAGCGAGCGCTGCGGGGACTGCAGGGACTGCAGCAATTGGAATTGAAATTGATTCAAGCCATTTCGCGAGCGCGCCTGGATTTAGCGAATTATCCGAGTGTGCCACGACCATGGGAGTAGATGTTTTCGAGTGGATACTGACTGGCGGTGAAGATCATGCATTTGTTGCGACCACTGCAAATCCGATTCCTGGTGGTGCAATAGTTATAGGAAAAGTTTTAGTGGGAGCGGGCGTAAAGGTACTAGGTCTAGATCAAGGCGCGCCCTGGTTACAAAAGCCAGGATTTAAACACAACTTCTAACGCACGCTAAATTAGCGGGTAACTTTTCCAGCCTTCAGGCAAGATGCACAAACGTTCTGACGCTTTGGTGTTCCGCCAACAAGAGTGCGGATGCGTTGGATATTTGGATTCCAGCGACGGCGGGTCTTGCGCATTGAGTGGGAGACCTTGTTGCCAAAGCTTGGGCCTTTGCCGCAGATATCGCAGTTTGAGGACACGGTTAACTCCCTTAAAGTTCGGATGGATTGTTTTCCATACTGTTTGTAATAAGGGGCCAAGATTACCGCCTAGATGCGTCGCTTGCCTAATCAGCCTAAATACTGCTCATCAAGCGGCTGGCGCGGGAAGATAGGCACATGAGCGCCTTATCCGATCGGCTGAGCAAGGTGGTTGGCGACCGAACGGCTACCGCCTTGAACTCTGGTTTCGGAATTGAAACGGTTGAAGATCTACTTCGACATTACCCACGGCGATATGTCGTGCGTGGCGAACTCTCCGATATTTCTGAACTTATCGAAGGTGAAGATGTAACTGTCCTGGCCGAGATTGCCGCGGTAAAAGTGCGACGGGCAACTGGCCGAATTATTTTGGAGGTCAGCGTCACTGACGGTAGCGCCTTCATGTCACTAACTTTTTTTAATCAAGCTTGGCGCGAGAAAGAGTTGAAAGTTGGGCGGACCGGAATGTTTGCCGGAAAAGTTGGCTCATTTAATGGCAAGCGCCAACTATCTCATCCAGATTATGAATTGATTCCCGATGGTGATGACGTTGATAGCGCGGTCTCACAATTTGCTGGAAAATTCTTACCTGTCTACCCCGCGACCGGGAAGATGCCTTCGTGGAAGATTGCCAAATCAGTTGAATTAGTTCTGGACTCACTTGATGATGTCCCGGATTACTTACCACCCGAAGTTAAAGCTGAAACAGGCTATCCAACGCTACGCGAAGCGCTAATTTCAATTCATAATCCGGAGAGTCTGGAAGCCGCCGAATTGGCCAGAGAGCGGCTGACTTTTGATGAGGCGCTGCTATTGCAATTGCTTTTAGCTCAACGCCGAAATGAATTGCGCGAACTAGTTGCAACGCCTCGAAAAATTTCTACCGATGGCTTGGTAGCAAAATTTGTCGCCCACCTTCCTTACAAATTTACCCAGGGCCAGAATGAAATTAATAATGAAATTGATGGGGACTTACAACAGAGCCATCCGATGCATCGCTTGCTTCAGGGTGAGGTCGGCTCGGGAAAGACTGTTGTGGCTCTTCGCGCCATGCTCTCGGTTATTGAATCTGGTGGCCAAGGTGCGCTGCTTGCACCGACTGAAGTTCTCGCGGCGCAGCATTTCAAAACAATTACAAAATTGTTAGGGGAGTTTGGCCAAGTGGGGACGCTGCAGGGGAGTGGTGAGGGCACCTCGGTGGCGCTTCTAACTGGCTCAATGAGCGCAGGAGTGAAACGAGAAACGCTTGCGAAAATTGCTAGTGGGGATGCCGGAATTGTTATTGGAACGCATGCACTTATAAGTGAAGGCGTCGAGTTCCATGACTTAGCTCTTGTTGTTGTAGATGAACAGCATAGATTCGGCGTTGAACAACGAGATGCCCTGCGAATGAAAGCAAAATTACCGCCCCACTTATTAGTTATGACGGCAACACCTATTCCACGTACTGTTGCAATGACTATTTTCGGTGATCTAGATATTTCAACGTTGCGACAGTTGCCATCCGGTCGAACCCCGATTGTTACTCATGTAATTCCAGTATTAGAGAAGCCAAAGTTTTTAGAGCGCGCTTGGGAGCGGGTACGAGAAGAGGTCGCCAAGGGACATCAGGCGTATGTCGTCGCGCCGCGAATTTATCCGAGTGAAGAGGCAGATATAAAGGCAAAAATTACCGATGCCGATATCGCGATGGCGCGGTTAATGGGTGATGACATTGCAAGTGAAGAGCTTGCTGGCGGAGTTAACATGGCGAGCGTTGAAGAGTTGGCGCCACAACTTGCAACTGGCCCGCTTGCCGGGCTGAAAGTTGCTTTGCTTCATGGCAAATTAACTACCGAAGATAAAGAGGCAGCGATGAACGCATTTGCTGCTGGTGAAATTGATGTCCTAGTGGCAACAACCGTTATCGAAGTTGGTGTGGATGTGCCGAACGCTTCGATGATGGTGATTATGGATGCCGATCGCTTTGGCGTCTCTCAGTTACACCAACTTCGCGGTCGCGTCGGTCGAGGCGGAACACCCGGACTTTGTTTATTAGTTTCAAGTGCACCAGAAGGCTCTCCTGCGATGGCTCGGTTAAACGCAGTAAGTTCCACGCTAGATGGCTTTGAATTATCAAGAATCGATTTAGATCAACGCAGTGAAGGTGATGTGCTTGGCAGCGCCCAGTCTGGAACTAAATCGCACCTACGGCTACTTCGCGTACTTCGTGATGAAGCGTTAATTGAGAGCGCGCGGGCTACCGCTTTGAAATTATTGGCAGAAGATAATAAGTTAACGAAATATCCCGTACTTGCGGGTGAGATCGCAAATTTAAAGGCGGAAGAGAGTTCTACCTTTATCGATAAAGGTTAACCAACTGCTTTTTAGGGGACAATTTCAAAATGCGAATAATTGCGGGTGCGAGCAAAGGCAAGACGCTCTTTTCGCCCACCGGCAAAACACGTCCCACATCAGATCGGGCGCGCGAAGGGCTCTTCTCATCACTGGATTCCGAATTTGGATCCATGAGTGAACTGAATTTTCTTGATCTTTTTTCTGGTTCTGGCGCCGTAGGTGTTGAAGCGCTCTCAAGAGGTGCGGCAAATGTTTATTCGGTTGAAGACCATCAGCAAACCGCAAATGTTGCAAGCCAAAACTTTGGTCTGGTTAAAGGCGCCCCTGGAAAATATTCAGTCATAAGTTCTTCGGCTGAAAGGTTTGTGACAACACCACATCAGATTTCATTTGATATTATTTTTATGGATCCGCCATATGAAGTTGAAAATTCCGTAATTGAGAAATTATTGGTAGATATCCACGCAAATAATCTGCTGAAACGAAATGGAATTGTTGCGATAGAGCGCGAAACCAAGAAGAGTCAATTTGAATGGCCAGCGCCCTTTATTCAAGAGAAGATCCGCTCATATGGGCAGGGAAGTATCTTCTATGGTGGATATTCTGCTAGCGTTTTACCGTGAAACGCGTTGTCTGCCCCGGATCCTTTGATCCAATCACTTTTGGGCACCTAGATATCATCGAGCGCGCAAGTTCTATCTTCGATGAAGTTGTAATTGCCGTACTTGTGAATCAGACTAAAAAAACTCTCTTTAGTGTTGATGAGCGAATCGAAATGATCGGTGAAGTAACCGCCCAGTTTAAGAATGTAAAAGTAGCTTCTTGGTCTGGACTTCTAGTTGATTATTGCAAGGCTAATGATATTTCAATGATCGTTAAAGGCCTTCGCGCTGTTACCGACTTTGACTATGAGCTTCAGATGTCCCAAATTAATTTACAACTGCAAGGTGTTGAGACCCTCTTTATGTCAACCGCCCCAGCGCACTCATTTCTATCCTCATCTTTAGTAAAAGAGATTGCAAGCTACGGTGGCGATGTTTCTAGTTATATACCTGGCCCAATTTTGAAGAGACTCAAGGCTCGCTTGGTGGCAAATTCCACCGAGGGCGGCCTGAACTAATTAGATAGGAAGTGACAGATATGGAAGTTATCGAACTACTTGAGAGCGCGAGCACAATGGTGCAAGAGGCCAGAGGCGTGCCACTTTCCGCAAGTTGCGTACTTCACCGCGGCGAACTCCTGGAAATTCTCAGCGCAGCGAAAGATTCTTTCCCGAGTGATCTGGCAAAAGCGCAAAATATTTTGGAAGAGCAAGATGCCGTTCTAGAAGAAGCTCGAGTTGCCGCTGATCTAATTATTGAACGGGCCCGCGAGGAAGTTGCCTCGATGGTTGCCCAAACTGAAATAGTTGCATCTGCCCGAAAAGAAGCGCAGAAGATTCTTGACGACGCAGCGGAGCAAGCGCGAGCCCAACAAGATGAGATAGATACGTATGTGGATTCTAGGCTTGCAACGTTAGAAGTTGTTCTAAACAAGACCCTTGATGTTGTGGCAAGAGGGCGCGATCAACTTGCTGGCCTTGACGCCAAATCGACCCTTTCTGGCTTAAACGACAAGTAACCGACAAGTTATGCGAAAGTAATGTAGTGAGCCTAAATCCATTCTTATTCAATACTCATGATTTACCGCGCCGTGCTGGCGAGATGCGAGAGTATGAATTAACAATCGAGAAGCACGAAGCGCTGGGCTTTGAAGTTCTTGCTATTGCCGAAGATGAGCCAATCGATATTGATCTGCGCATCGAATCAGTTGCCGAGGGAGTTCTGGCATCAGCAACTGTTCGTACAGTTGCAACTGGAGAATGTGGACGTTGTCTAGATCCGGTTTCTTATGATGTTGATGAGAAATTTCAAGAACTTTACGGTTATGTCGAAGACCCACGTCAAGCGCGTAAGAAAGCGAAGCCAGGAAAGAAGCGCGTAGCAAAAGAAGAAGATGATTTAGATGAAGATTTGGTTCGGGAAATGGATGGCGAATTAATAGATCTTGATGGTCCAATTCGGGATGCAATTATTTTGAACTTACCCGTGAACCCACTCTGTGATCCCGAGTGCGAGGGACTCTGTCAAGGTTGCGGGGTTAAGTGGCGCGAGTTGCCGGATGATCATGTGCATGAACAAGGCGATATACGTTGGGCTGGGTTAGCTAATTGGGACGGGAAGTTGGACGGGATCGGCCCGCTTTAATCCCAATATAATGGGACTTTAATGGGACTCGAATGGGAGCCAATTGGCCCCTTTGGGCTCGTTTTTACATATCGCCCGTTCTGAGGGATACTTACGCCCTATTCAAGGTATTGAATATATTGAATTTAAAGAACTGATCGAAAGGGTGCCACCATGCCAGTACCAAAGCGAAAAATGTCGCGCTCACGTACGCGTCATCGTCGTAGCGCCTGGAAAACAACTCCTGCAACTATTGCAAATTGCGAACAGTGCCAACAACCAAAGCTTTCACATACCGCCTGCCCAACATGTGGCACGTATAACCGCCGACAAGTTATAGAGGTTTGATCTGTACTCAAGTTTAACTTCAGCTCTGGGGATAGAAATTTCCGCCGAGCTGCTTGAACTTGCATTAACCCACCGCTCATATGCTTACGAGTCTGGTGGAATCCCAACAAATGAGCGCCTTGAGTTTTTGGGCGACAGCGTCTTGGGTTTGGTCGTAACTGAAGAGTTATATGAATATTTTCCAGAGCTAGATGAATCCCGACTCTCACCACTGCGCTCAGGCGTAGTAAACATGAGAGCGCTCGCAACTATCGCCCGTGAATTAACGCTTGGCGATTATTTGAGAATCGGTAAAGGTGAGGAAGCCACCGGCGGTCGCGATAAGAACAGCATCTTGGCAGATTCTCTAGAGGCACTTGTTGGTGCGATCTACCTCGATCATGGATTCACCAAGACTGCAGAAATTATTCTGCAATGGTTTAGGCCGATGATTGCTGCTGCTAAAGAACTAGGACTTGGACTCGATGGCAAGACTGCACTGCAAGAACTCGCTGCAGCTAACGGTTTAAGTGGGCCGGAATATGAAATATCCGAATCTGGACCAGACCACGATAAAAGTTTTACGGCGGTCGCCATACTTTCTGGCGAAAGATTTGACATTGGTAGTGGCAAGAGTAAACGTGAGGCCGAGCAAGCCGCTGCGCGGTTGGCTTACGATGCGCTAAATGCCCGAACTTCCTGAAGTAGAGACCGTACGACTTGGCTTGGCCAAGCATGTAATTGGCAAGAAGATTCGCAAGATCCAAGTGCACCACTCTCGCGCAACAGCCCCAAAATCTTTGGCACCGCTTACTTCGTTGGCGGGTGCAAAAATAAAAGGTGTCTCCCGGCGCGGAAAATTTCTCTGGTTTGATTTAGACCGACCAGAAGTCCTTGTAGCTCACCTCGGAATGAGCGGCCAATTTTTGATCTCAAAAGCGAGTGAAATGCCGCAACGTCATATGCGAGTGCGCATCGATCTCGGGCGCATGGAATTACGCTTTATTGATCAACGAACTTTTGGTTGGCTCGCGGTTGAAAATACAGCTGAAGGCGTACCGACATCGGCTAGCCATATTGCGCGCGATCCCTTTGATTCAGAGTTCGATCTGGATGTTTGCGTTGCCAGATTTATGGCGAAACGGACTGAAATAAAGCGCGCACTTTTAGATCAGGAAGTCATCAGTGGCGTAGGCAATATCTATGCAGATGAAACTCTTTGGCGAAGCAAAGTACATCCAGAAACTAGATGCGAAAAAATGAAACCTGCCAAAGTTCGTGAGGTTATTTTAAATGCCACCAAAGTTATGAGAGAAGCGCTGGCACAAGGTGGAACTTCCTTTGATGAGTTATATATAAATGTGAATGGTGAAAGTGGATATTTTGAACGTTCGCTGGCGGTGTATGGCCGAGAAGGGGAGAGCTGCCCAAAGTGCCACAGCGCCATCCGGCGCATTCGCTTTGCCAACCGTTCCTCGCATTTTTGCCCAAAATGCCAACCTAGACCGCGTGCTTAAGGATTTCGAGCCACTAATTTCCGATAGGTTGCGCCTGTGTATTTAAAGAGTATGACCCTCAAAGGGTTCAAATCCTTTGCCTCGGCAACCTCGCTCAACTTTGAGCCTGGCATTACCTGCGTGGTGGGTCCAAACGGCTCTGGAAAATCAAACGTGGTCGACGCCCTCTCTTGGGTCATGGGTGAACAAGGGGCGAAGTCGCTGCGGGGCGGGAAAATGGAAGATGTTATTTTTGCTGGAACTTCTGGCCGGGCACCGCTTGGACGTGCTGAAGTTTCTGTAACAATCGATAACACATCAGGAACGCTGCCGATTGAATTTACCGAAGTTACGATCTCAAGAATTCTTTTTAGAAATGGTGCGAGTGAGTACCAGTTAAATGGTGAAACCACTCGCTTGCTAGACATCCAAGAGTTGCTGAGCGACTCGGGTATCGGTCGCGAGATGCACGTAATTGTTGGACAAGGTCAACTCGATGCAATTTTGCTGGCAAATCCAGAAGAGCGCCGCGCCTTCATTGAAGAAGCCGCAGGAGTCTTAAAGCACCGCAAGCGCAAAGAGAAGGCGCTACGCAAATTAGATTCAATGACTGCAAATCTGGCACGTATCCAAGATTTAACAGTAGAGCTTCGCCGGCAATTAAAGCCGCTAGGCAAACAAGCTGAAGTTGCACGAAAGGCTTCAACGATTCAATCTGATGTCCGTGACGCCAGACTTCGTCTGCTTGCAGATGATTTGATCGCCTTGCGCAGCACAGTAGATGCTGAAGTTGCAGATGAAACCGCGCTTCGTGCCAAACGAGATCTCGTCGAAGCCGAACTAAATAATTCACGAGCTCGCGAAGAAGAGATTGACCGGATTGCTTCAATTGAAAATCCAATGTTGGTGAAAGCGCAAGAAAATTATTATCAGTTAACTGCCCAACGTGAAAAATTCCGTGGTATTCAAAATCTATCTTCCGAGCGGGCACGATTCTTGGCTGGCGATGCCGAGGAAGCCCGGGCAAGTGGTCGTGATCCAGTTGCGATGGATGCCGAGGCGCTCCAACTGCGTGGCGAAGAGAGTGAATTGCGTGGGCTCATCACGAGCGCAGCAAATGAGTTACAAAAACTTTCAACTGAATTATCGAATCTAGAAGCGCGGTTAGTTGTTGAGGAGAATTCAGTTTCGGCGGCGCTTCGTGCGATTGCAGATCAGCGAGAAGGAACAGCGCGACAAGAAGGTCATATAAATGGCCTGCGTTCGAGAATTGATGCCACAAATGCTGAGGTCACGCGCTTAACAAAATCTAGGGATGAAGCAACACTTCGATTAAAGAGTTTTCAAGAGGAGTTTGCGCTTCTTGAAACCCAAATTGCTTCCGTAGATTCAAATGAGCCTGGGTTGGATTCGGATTTTGAAGCTGCAAAAGTCGCGCTTGAAAATGCAAAGAGCGAATTAACTGCGTTACAAGAACGTGATGGTGTTGCGGGTCGAAATCGTTCTGGTCTTGAAGGCCGGTTACGTGCGCTTCAAGATAGTTTGGTACAACGCGATGGTTCTGGTGTTGTGCTTTCAAGTGGAATCCGTTCACGCGGCCGACTCTCTTCATTGTTAACTATCTCAAAGGGTTGGGAATCTGCTGTTTCAGCAGCGCTTGGACCACTTGCTGATGCTGTCGTTGTTTCTGACAGATCTGCTGCGGTTTCTGCATTGACAATGCTTAAGCGCGATTCTGCTGGTCAATCCGAACTTTTGGTTATTGATGGAAGTAGTTCATCGGCTATTACACCGCGGATACCTGCCGGGTTTACCGCCCTGGCATCGCTAGTTAGCGCAACTGATCTCGGGGATGCAATTGAAAGATTGCTTGCCGGAATCGTTGCAGTTAACGATTTAGCAGAGGCGGAGAGCGCGCTAAACGCAGATTCTGGAATCATTGCTATCACAAAAGATGGCGATGTTTTGAGTCGCACTCGCGTACGCGGTGGATCTGGTGGCCATAATTCGGCGATTGAAATATCCACACTTATCGCGCGGGCTGAAGCAGAATTACAAGAAGTAACGGCAGATTGTGATCGAATTAAGTTTGCACTTTCGGGGGCCAGCGAAACGCTCAACTCCCGCCAGAATATTTATGACCTAGCCCTTGGAAAGTTAAATGAATCCGATGCGAAAATGTCTGGTCTGGCTGAGCAGATGGCCGTTGCTGGACAGAATGTAAAGAGCGCACAAGCAGAAGTCGAACGTCTGGCTGCCTCACTTGCGGAAGCAACGACCCAGCGCACTTCTGATGAAGGCGATCTCGCTGCCGCAATTTCACAGTTCGAATCGCACCAGGCGCCAGTAGAACCAGATTTAACACATTTAGAAGATCTCAGGTCCCAAGTCTCTTCGGCACGATCAGCTGAAGTTGAAGCGCGACTGAACATGAGAACTTTGGAAGAGCGTGCCGCAGCAGTTGAACAACGTGCCGTTTCGTTAGAGAACGCAGCAAAGCATGAACGTGAATCAGCAACTCATGCCGTTACTCGCAGAGAACAACGTGCCATCGCGGCAGTGACAGCACAATCCGTCGCTGATGCAGCATATGAGGCGCTAATTCAAATTGAAGCTTCAATTTCTAAAGCGGCTACCGAACGTGAGCGTCTAGAAATTGCGCGCTCCGAGCGCGAGAGCGAGTTGCTTTCGATTCGAGTACGTGGCCGCGAATTAACAACTGAGCTTGACGTTCTAACATCGAGTGTTCACCGTGATGAGATTGCGCGGGCTGAACAACGACTGCGAATTGAACAACTTGAGAGTCGTGCCATTGAAGAGCTTGGCGTTGATGTCGCGACGCTACTTAACGAATATGGCCCAGAGAATGATGTGCCAACATTTGTTGAAGATGCCGAAGGAAATTTTGTTCCGGGAGAATTAATCCCGTATCGTCGAGATCAACAAGAGAAGCGGCTTGCTGGTGCTGAGCGCTCCCTAGCACTGCTCGGTAAAATTAACCCATTAGCTTTGGAAGAGTATTCATCTCTTGAAGAGCGCTTACGTTATCTAGCCGAGCAACTAGAAGACCTTAAGAAAACTAAGCGCGACTTACTAGATATCATCAAAGAAGTTGATGACAAAGTTCAACAGATCTTTAAAGAGGCTTACGATGATACGGCTCGGGAATTTGAGTTGATATTTGCTCGTCTCTTCCCAGGGGGAGATGGCAGGTTAATTCTGACCAACCCTGACGATATGTCGATCTCTGGTGTAGATGTTGAAGCGCGGCCTCCTGGTAAGCGAGTGAAACGACTTTCATTGCTATCCGGTGGTGAACGTTCACTTGTTGCGGTGGCTCTTCTTGTCGCGATATTTAAAGCACGTCCAAGTCCGTTCTATGTAATGGATGAAGTTGAAGCTGCTCTTGATGATACAAACCTAAGTAGGTTGCTTGGCGTATTTGAAGAGCTACGTGAAAAATCACAATTGATCATTATTACCCACCAAAAGCGTACGATGGAGATTGCCGATGCCTTATACGGCGTGACAATGCGGGGCGATGGCGTTTCAGAAGTTATCTCACAGCGTATTCGCGAAGTTGATAGCGTCTCTTAAGTCCGGCCGTTAACTTAACATGGCAATCTTCGGCAAGCTATTTGCAAACCTTCGCGGTGGAAAAGTTTCTGCTTCCGACTGGGAAGAAGTTCTGCAATCTCTAATTGAGTCTGATCTAGGGGTAAAGAATTGCGAATCGATTATTGAAATCGCAAAACAGGCAAGAGGTGAAAGTTCGGAAATTGCTGTGAAATCGGCTTTGACTACTTGGCTAAGTGCGAAGCCACGTGCGCTTGCTAAGTTCGATGGTCGCGTTACAACAGTCTTGGTTGTTGGTGTCAATGGAACCGGCAAGACAACCTCATCTGCAAAACTTGCTGGCCTGTTGAAAGCAAATGGAAATAGCGTTGTGCTTGCTGCTGCAGATACTTTTCGCGCCGCCGCGGTCGAACAATTACAAACTTGGGGTGCCCGCCTTGGGCTTACCGTTATTTCAGGTGTACCAAATGGCGATCCAGCCTCTGTTGCTTTTGATGCAATCACGCAAGGCAAGAGTTTGGGGGCTAATTATCTTCTAGTTGACACTGCAGGACGACTACACACTAAATCAGATTTGATGGATGAACTGGGAAAAATTCGCCGAGTTATTGAGAAAGTTTCGCCAGTCGATGAAGTTCTGTTAGTAGTTGATGCAACTACCGGTCAAAATGGAATTGCTCAGGCCAAGCTTTTTACCTCAAGTGTTAGCGTTACCGGACTTATCTTGACGAAAATGGATGGTTCGGCAAAAGGTGGTATCGCACTTGCGATCGAGCGCGAAACTGGAATTCCAGTTAAGTTCATCGGTACCGGTGAGGCGCTTGCTGACCTCACCGAATTTGATGCCGACAAGTACTTGAGCGGGCTCTTCGAAGCTTAGGGCTCGGTAGACGTAGGGCCCTGCCCACCTGTTAACGCGGCTGTAACATTTAGGCCGAAAATGTGACCTACCTGAAATACATTCGCGCATGTTTTTGTAACCTAGGCGCGCGAGGCTACCGCTCTCTCAATGACGAGATCTCTCCTAGCGGACGTATAAGTAATAGATACCCGTTTTGATACCGAAAAATTAGGGAGCAATAAATGCATTTTGATACAGGAGATACTGCTTGGATTTTAGTCGCAGCAGCACTTGTACTACTCATGACACCGGGCTTGGCCTTCTTTTACGGCGGAATGGTTCGCGGTAAAAATGTTCTCGGCATGCTGGCACAAAATTACGTAACTATGGGCGTAGTGAGTGTTCTTTGGATTACTGGTGTTTATAGTCTCGCATTTAGCGGAACTGGAAAATATATTGGTGATTTTCATCAATTTGGTTTGAATCACATTTGGCAACAGGCAACTGGTTTTGAAGCTTTAACTATCCCACCACTTGTCTTTTGCGCCTTCCAACTAATGTTCGCAATCATTACACCGGCCCTTATAACTGGCGGAACTGCTGACCGAATCAAGTTTGGTTCTTGGACGCTCTTCTCAGGTCTTTGGTTAATTGTTGTTTATGCACCAGTTGCACACTGGGTTTTCTCTCCTAGTGGTTGGTTGTTCAAATTAGGTGCACTCGACTTTGCTGGCGGAACTGTGGTTCATGCTAACGCTGGCGCCGCAGCCCTTGCGGTTGTACTTGTTATTGGCAAGCGCAAAGGCTGGCCAAGGGAACGTATGCGCCCTCACAATGTGCCATTTGTATTACTCGGTGCCGGATTGCTCTGGTTCGGTTGGTTTGGTTTCAATGCCGGATCAGCGCTTGGCGCAAATACCCTCTCTGCCTTCGCATTTGTTAATACAAACACTGCAACTGGCGCTGCGCTTCTTGCTTGGCTGCTCACTGAAAAAATTCGTGACGGCCACGCGACTACTCTCGGCGCAGCATCTGGCGCCGTTGCCGGTTTAGTAGCAATTACTCCAGCTTGTGGATTTGTCAGCCCAATGGGATCGATTGCGATCGGCTTTGCTGCCGGTGTTATATGTTGCCTAGCAGTCGGGCTTAAGAACAAGTTCAAGTTCGATGATGCGCTCGACGTTGTCGGCGTCCACTTAGTCGGTGGTGTACTAGGTGCACTACTAATTGGTTTCTTTGGAACCAAGATGACTAATAGCGCTGGTGCAAATGGCCTCCTCTACAAAGGTGGCTGGACCCTTATGGGTCACCAGGCTGTTGCTGTTGGCGCTGTGGTTGCATACTCATTCGTTGCCACTTATATCCTTGCCCAAATTATGGACAAGACAATCGGCCTTCGTATTAATGAAGAAGCTGAGGCGACGGGTCTTGATCTGTCGCAACATGGTGAAACCGCTTATGACACTTCTTCATACAGCGATGGATCTCGTTCCCTATCCGCACTTTCATCTGCTCGCTAAGGAGAAATAAATGAAACTAATAACTGCAATCATCAAGCCATTTAAGCTCGATGACGTAAAGAACGCACTCCAAGCATTTGGAATCACTGGAATGACAGTTTCAGAGGCGAGCGGATTTGGTCGTCAACGCGGCCACACTGAGGTCTACCGCGGTGCGGAATACACAGTGGAACTGGTACCAAAAGTTCGCCTTGAGGTCCTAGTTGATTCTGCCGATGCCGAGAAGGTAATTGATGTGATCGTGAAGGCGGCTTCAACTGGAGCAATTGGTGATGGAAAAGTTTGGTCCTCACCAGTCGATAACATCGTACGTGTAAGAACCGGAGAACGTGGAGTCGACGCGATTTAATCCATCGCTTCGCTAGCCTTGCTTCCGTGGGAACTCGAGAGCGCCGTGAACGATCAGACTTGGTCGATCGCGAGCTCTCGATTCTCTTTTTACAATGTGCAACTGACCATTTAGAAAATCCCAAGCACGTTGCATTGAGCGCAGTAGGTGGTTATGGCCGAGGTGAATTGGCGCCAGGTTCTGATTTAGATTTACTGATTCTCCATGATGGTTCGAACAAAGCAGATTCTTTATCCGAATTCGTTAATGCATTTCTTTACCCACTTTGGAATAGTGGTCGCTCAATTGATCATTCCGTCAGAACAAGAAGTGAAACCCGAGAGGCATCTGAAAGTGATATTCGAGTTGCCACGGGTTTGTTGGATATCAGATTTATAGCGGGCAGCACCGATTTAGTTTCAGCGGTGGCCAGTGATGCTCGGGAGAATTGGCGCAAGAACTACGATAAATATTTACCAAAATTGCGAGCCGCCGTTAGTGAGCGAAGCAATAGATCAGGGGAGTTGGCTTTTTTATTGGAGCCTGACTTAAAGGAGGCACGCGGAGGTTTGCGTGACATCAACGCGCTGCGCGCAATTGAACTATCTGGTGTTGTACCAGTAGCGCTAGACCGCGTTGCCGCATCCGAAGCGCTGCTAGCAAATGTTCGAGATGTGCTGCACCTATTAACGCCGAAGCCGCGTGATCAGTTAATGCTCACTGAGCAGGATCGGGCGGCAGAAATTTTGGAATTTAAAGATGCTGATGCGCTGATGCTAGAGATTGCAAAATCGGCGCGTGCAGTTGATTATGTTATGGATTTAACTTGGCATCGAATTGATCAACGCAAATCAACGTCCTGGATTAAGTGGTTTAACCGGAATAAGAATTCACAACCGGCCAAGGGGCTGATAATCGATAAAGGTGAATTGACAATAGCGCCTGACTATAAAATTTTTGATGATCCAGAAATCGGATTACGCGCAGCCGCAACTGCAGCGCAAAGTGGAATTCCACTTTCGATAGATGCCTGCATCGCGATAGCTGAAAATTTCACTCCGCTTGCAACTCCGTGGCCACGTTCGGCGCGCGAGAATCTTGTTACCCTAATTGGCGCGGGAAATGAGATGGTGCGCGTCTTTGAAGCGCTGGATCAGGAAGGAATTATCGAAAAGTGGCTGCCGGAGTGGTCACATGTTCGGTTCTTGCCACAACGCAATGTTTTGCACCATCACACAGTTGATCGTCATATGTTAGAGACGGCGGTGCATGCAGCGGCGCTAACTCGAACTGTAAAGCGGCCAGACCTGTTACTTGTAGCAGCCCTCTTGCATGATATTGGTAAGGGATTTGCTGGAAAAGATCACTCAGAATACGGAAGTGAATTGATCGAACCACTTGCACTTCGCATTGGGTTTTCACCGGAGGATTCCCAAGTTTTAGCGCTCTTGGTCCGTGAACACTTATTGCTTTCAACGGTGGCGACCAGACGTGATCTTGCTGATCCGGCAACGATTAGTTTTGTAGTCGATAAGCTCAAGGATCCGGAAGCGGTGCTGTTACTGCATGCGTTAAGTATTTCCGATGGTGAGGCGACTGGAAGAACTGCCTGGTCAGATTGGAAGGCCGGCTTAGTTGCAGATCTAGTAGCGCGCGTGCTTGCCGCAATGTCTGGCGTGAAACCATTAGCAGAACCAGAACTTGCCTCTCGAATTGCACAAGACAGTGAGTTCGCGGTTCTGGTCTCACCCAACGAGGGTAGCTTTGAAATTGAAATTGTTGCACGAGATCAGACCGGATTGCTCTCGGTGATAGCCGGAGTTTTAAGCATTTCGCGTCTTGATGTCCGTTCAGCAAGAACCCGCACAATTAATGGGCAGGCAATCATGAAATGGATTGTCACGGTTGATGCAAACGCCACGATGCCGACCCAAGAGAAACTGACCGAGCAATTTACGATGGCCTTACGTGGCGACTTTGATATCGCCAGCAAAATTGAGGAGCGAATTAATTCGTATCGCAAATATCCTGGGATCCCAACCCCACCTCCATTAGTAAGTGCAATGAATGACATCGCAACCAATGCAACAGTTATTGAAGTGCGAATGCACGATCGTCCAGGTGTTCTCTTTAGTGTGGCAAAGGCTATTTCTAGATTTGGCGTTGATATTCGAGCAGCCATAGTTTCCACTCTCGGTGCCGAAGCATTCGATACGTTGTACCTGACGGATCTTGCGGGCCAAGCACTAACGCAAGAGCGCGCCAAATTACTGGCCAACCAAGTAGAAAATATTCTCAGCACTAACCTATAACTAGTACGCTCTGCCCATGTTTGATTCGCTCTCTGCCAAATTTTCTACGGCATTTGCTAGTTTGCGTGGCAAGGGTCGAATTAAGGCAGGTGACCTAGATGAGATCACCTCTGAGATCAGAAACGCGCTCTTAGATTCTGATGTCGCCGTTTCTGTTGTAGACACCTTCATATCCCAAATCAAGGAACGTTCAGTACCTTTACTTGATGAGCTAAACAAAAGTACGAATCCATCCCAGGCAATTTTCAATATTGTAAATGAAGAGTTAGTTGGAATTCTTGGTGGAACGGCGCGCCGAATTCGCTATGCCAAGAAAGCGCCAACTGTAATTCTGTTAACTGGACTTCAGGGCGCAGGTAAGACATCACTTGCCGGAAAGCTTGCGAAATATTTAAAGGATCAAGGCAATACTCCAATTCTAGTTGCTTGTGATTTGGCCAGGCCAAATGCGGTAACTCAACTACAACTTGTTGGTCAATCCATCTCGGTACCAGTATTTGCGCCAGAAGTTGGAAACGGTACTGGCGATCCAATTCGCGTTGCAAAAGATGGCGTTAAGTTTGCAACCGAAAAGTTACATAACATCGTGATTGTTGATACGGCAGGTCGCTTAGGTATTGATGCCGAGTTAATGGCACAAGCCAAGAAGATTCGTGAAGCGATCAACCCAGATGAAGTTTTGTATGTGGTCGATGCCATGGTTGGCCAAGACGCAGTACGAAGCGCCCAGGCATTTGACGATGGAGTCGGGTTTGATGGTGTCGTTCTGACCAAACTTGATGGTGACGCTCGAGGCGGTGCTGCACTCTCTATAACTCAAGTAACAAAGAAGCCAATTATGTTTGCCGCAACTGGCGAGAAGGTCACTGATTTTGATCTCTTTTATCCAGATCGAATGGCCTCTCGAATCCTTGGCTTAGGCGATATCCAAACTTTGGCTGAAGCTACGAAAAACGCTTTTGATGGTGATACCGCGGCAAAACTAGAAAGCAAATTTGCAAGTGGCGAAGATTTCACTCTTGATGACTTTCTCTCGCAATTGGAAGCCATGAAGAAGATGGGTTCTATGACGAAGTTACTGGGCATGCTTCCTGGCGCGAATTCTGGTGCTATGAAGAAACAACTAGAACAATTTGACGATAGTGAATTGATTCGCACGCAAGCAATTGTTCAATCGATGACCCCACTAGAACGCCGAGACCCTAAAGTTTTAAATGGCTCACGTCGTGCCCGAATTGCTAAGGGGAGTGGGCGCGCAGTTTCAGATGTGAACTCGTTAGTCGAAAGATTCACAGGTGCGCAAAAGATGATGAAACAGATGCGTTCTGGGAAGGGTGGTTTGGGAAATATGCAGCTGCCTCCTGGCATGCCACAGTTCCCACCCACCACTGGTGCCAATTCAAATAAAGGCCACGCCCCAAAAGCGAAGAAATCACGCTCTGGAAACCCGGCGAAGCGCGCTGCCGAGAGCTCGTAAACCTCGGCCAATTCACAATTTGGGGATATCCAAGTGGGCTGGCAAGATTGGCCTCCTGCAAGGGGCCCTCTACCCCCGAGCTATCGTGGTCAAACTGTCACGATAAACCAAGGTTTGAAATTTGAAGTGACGCTCCCACTGTCACAACAAAGTTCTACCAATTAAATTCAAGGAGAAAGCCTACGTGGCCGTAAAAATTAAGTTGATGCGTTTGGGAAAGATCCGGACTCCGCACTACCGCATTGTTGTTGCTGATGCTCGTACAGCTCGTAACAGCCGCGCTATTGAAGAGATCGGTCGCTACTCACCAATTTCAGAACCTTCATTAATTGAAGTTAACTCAGAACGCGCACAGTATTGGATGTCTGTTGGTGCACAACCAACTGAAGCGGTAGAGGCGCTATTTAAAATTACTGGTGATTGGCAGAAAGCTAAGGGACTTCCTGGAACAGAAGGAACTCTTAGAAAAATTGCTGAGAAGCCACACAAGCGAATTGCTTACGAAGCAGCTGTGAAAGATGCAATGAATGAGCCAGCAGATGGCGCAACAACAATGAAGAAGCGTGCGGCCGAAAAGCTTGCTGCTAAGTCGAACCCTGTTGTAGAAGAAGCACCAGCAGCCTCCGAAGTTGTGTCCGAAGTTGTGTCCGAAGTTGTGTCCGAAGTGGAATCAAATACGGACCAGGCACCAGTTCCAGAGCAAGCGGCTACCGAAACCCCAACCGAAGAAGTGGCCGAATAACGATGATTGATGAGGCACTAGAACACCTCGTTAAGGGAATTGTTGATAATCCTGCCGAAGTTGTAATCACAGAGAAGACTCATCACCGTGGAACAACTCTTGAAGTTCGTGTTCACCCAGATGACATCGGCAAGGTAATTGGTCGCAATGGTAGGACTGCTCGCGCACTTCGTACTGTTGTAAGTGCAATTGCTGGCCGCTCAGTCCGCGTCGATCTCATCGAGGCCGACGAGGCTAGATAAAAATGCTTCTTGTCGTCGCTCGAATTGGGCGCGCACATGGAGTACTTGGTGAAGCAACAATTGAAGTTCGTACCGACCAGCCGGAAGACCGTTTCAAAGTTGGAACGCGTTTAATAACTGATCCAGCAACCATCGGTCCGCTAACTATCGCATCGGTTCGTGACCACAACGGGACGCTGCTTCTCGGATTTGAAGGTATCACTGACCGCAATCAAGTTGAGGAGCTACGCAATGTCCTATTGCTTTCCGAGGTCGATATCGAAGCGGGTACAACTGAGGATGACTTCCATCTGCAGCAGTTGCTGGGTTGCCTGGTAGTAACGGGTAATGGTAGAGAACTAGGCCCGGTTACTGATGTCGTTACCTTACCCGGACAGAATCTTTTAGCGGTTGATTATTTGGGTCGGGAGATTTTGATTCCCTTTGTTAAATCCATTGTTCCTGAGGTAAGTATCAAGGATCGCAAGATCACAGTTCTCCCACCAGAGGGGTTACTTGATGAGTGAAGTCAATCGTTTTGATGTAATCACAATTTTCCCGGAATATCTAGCGCCACTAAAGCTCTCGCTAATTGGTAAAGCATCCGAATCGGGTTTGATAGAAATTGGCGTTCATGATCTGCGCGCACAAACAACCGATGTACATGGTTCGGTAGATGACACGCCTTACGGCGGTGGTGCTGGAATGGTTATGTCACCAGAACCTTGGGGTAAGGCAATTGATCTGGTCGCGGAGTTATCCGATGAACCGGTGCATGAGCTAATAGTTCTAACGCCCGCAGGAGCTAAATTGACGCAGAAGGTTGCGCAAGAGTTAACGAGATCAAAGCACTTAATTTTTGCTTGTGGTCGCTATGAGGGCATTGATGCGAGAGTTACTGCGTACTACCAAAGTCAACCCAACTTTAAAGTTCGCGAGATTTCGATTGGCGATTATGTTTTAGGTGGTGGTGAAGTAGCAACGCTGGTAATTATGGAGGCGATAATTCGTTTGATTCCTGGCGTGATCGGAAACCCACAATCCCTCGCGGAGGAATCACACTCATTGGAAGACGCAAATTCAACTTTGGTGGAGTATCCAACTTATACAAAACCAGCAGAGTGGCGTGGGTTAAGCGTTCCCGAAGTCCTGTTATCGGGTAATCATGGCGCGATTGCGGCCTATCGACGTGAGCAATCTCAAACCCGTACCGATAAATTGCGAAGCAACCCCGAAAAGTAACTAGCGAGTAACAACGACTTATGCGGTAAGTTTCAACCATGGCCAGCATCGATCCGGAAGTTCAAACGCGTTTAATTCGCGATCTTGAACCAGTCGTCGCTGTTGAATTAGATCGACACCTTGCTACAACAAAAGATTGGTATCCACACGAGTATGTCCCGTGGAGTGAAGGTCGAACTTTTGCTGGTCCGCTAAATGGCGATGCCTGGGAAGCGAAAGATTCTAAGTTAACGCCAATTGCGCAAGACTCATTAATTTTAAATTTGCTTACCGAAGATAATCTGCCGAGCTATCACACCGAGATTGCAGTTTCGATGTCACGCGATGGTGCCTGGAATAATTGGTTAAATCGCTGGACGGCGGAAGAAGCCCGACATGGCATTGTTCTTCGAGATTATTTAATGGCAACCCGTGGCGTTGATCCAATTGAATTAGAAGATTTGCGGATGGCCCATATGCAAGTTGGGTATGAGACCCCTTACGACAATGACATGCTTCACACAGTTTCATACGTAACATTTCAAGAGCTAGCAACTCGAATTTCCCACCGCAACACCGGACGAATTTCTGATGATCCGATCTGTGAAGGCATGTTGGCGAGAGTTGCACTAGATGAGAATTTGCATATGTTGTTCTATCGGAACTTGCTCGGCGCTGCCTTGGATATGGAGCCCGATTCTGCCATGATTGCTATTAAGGATGTTGTTACTAATTTCCAAATGCCAGGTGCTGGTATGCCCGGTTGGGGTCGCAAGTCAGTACAGATTGCCCTCGCCGGAATTTACGATCCAAAATCTCATCTGGAGGATGTTGTTGCTCCGGTGCTCCGCGCCTGGAAAATATTTGAGCGCGAAGATTTCACTGCGGCGGGCGAGATGGCTCGAAATGAATTAGCAGAATACATTTCCGCAGCGCAGGCTGATGTCTCGCGCTTTGTCGAAAAGCGAGATGCACATTTTGATCGCCTTGTTGCACGCGGGCAGAGCCCAATTCGCTTAAAACCTTAGCCCCTCATAACGCGCCGTGAATAGTCGGGGAATAATTCCGACACGCCGAAGGTTGATTAGGTAGTTCCACTACTTATAAGACACTATCCGCCCTGATAGCAGTAAAAAGGGAATCCAGGAAATCTAGAAAATCTAGAGAACCTATGAAACTAGCGCAAGAGAAGCAAGTGGAGGAGGTGCCATGGCAACGGATTACGACACACCGCGAAAAACGGATGAAGAACTCCACGAAGAATCTCTCGAAGAGCTAAAAGCTCGCCGAGTAGATGCACAATCGGGACAAGTTGATATTGATGAAGTAGAAGCGGCTGAGAATCTTGAACTTCCTGGTGCTGATCTTTCAGGCGAAGAGCTAACCGTTCGGGTTGTTCCAAAACAACAAGATGAATTTACTTGTTCTAGATGCTTCTTAGTTCACCATATAACGCAACTTGCTCGCGGCGAAGGCGCCAAGGCGGTTTGCACTGATTGTGACTAATAACGGCTACTAATGAGAGTTAAGAACCTCTGCAAGATTACTCGCTCTGCTGGTGCTAATTAACCAGTAGGGCGTTTTATCTTTTGGATCGCGCAAATCAACCTTGATGGCCGAGCTAATCCAGAATCGCAATTGCAGAAAGGCTGCAGGGTCACCATCGACTCCTCGCACTTTAGCTAATTCATTGAAGGCTAGGGGAATAAAGCTTTTCAAGTAAGCCCGTTCGATAGCCGCTGGTCCTACTAGAAGCCAACCTTTTGTGACAGTGATAAGGAGTTTAGTTTTTACTGATGCGAGAATCAGAAGTAAAAACTCGGCGATAGAAATCACGATTGTTGCCATTGGTGAAATTGCAGCCCAAACGGCAAGGGAGATCGAAGCACCAAGAAATAGCGCGAACGCCCAGAGCCACCAGCTCCATCCAATTTTTTCTTGATAAAGCGGGGCACCATAGTTGGCATCGAAATGTCGCTTGCTGTTGCCCATGGCGGCACGCTACTGCATTAGGAGTTAGGCAAGGGTGGTTGCATTACAGTTCAGGTATGAGTCGCATACCAAGTACCGTTCCGCCAATTGGCTCAGAGATACCCGCGCGGCATGCGAAGGCGCCACAACCTGGCACAAAGATTCCATCCCACTTCGGACATTGTTTTGGTTGCGGTGAATTACATCCGACCGGACTGCATCTCGTCGCACATGCCGGGTCTGGTCAGAATTTAACTGCAGTTTTTACCGTAACCGAGAATCACCAAGGTGCACCAGGACTGGCGCATGGTGGCTTACTCTCGCTCGCGTTTGATGAGGCACTTGGAAAATTAATGTGGCTGATTCGTGCGCCTGCCGTGACTGCCAGACTAGAAACAGATTTCTTATTGCCAGTGCCAATGGGAACAACTTTGCACATTAGTGCGGAGATTACTGGTCAAGTCAATCGAAAAGTTTATTGTTCTGCGCAAGGTCGAATCGGAGATCCCGACGGCCCGGTTGCAGTGAAGGCCTCGGCGCTGTTTGTAATAGTTCCCATGAAACATTTTCTAGAAAATGCACCAAAAGAGTACATCGATCACGTAACCGCACATCCAGAACTTCTTGCATTCGTCGATCCAGAATTTGAGATAAATCCTTGAGCGCACAAGTATTGATTAAGCGATTAGACCCGTCGGTTCCACTTCCTAAATATGCTAAACCTGGCGATGCCGGAGCGGACCTCACAACTCGTATCGACATCACCCTTGCGCCCGGGGAACGCGCGCTGGTTCCGACCGGAATTTCAATCGCGCTACCTAATGGATTTGTTGCCCTGGTACACCCGCGCTCTGGTCTTGCGATCAAACACGGAGTCTCAATGGTTAATACCCCGGGAACCGTAGATGCTGGCTATCGCGGTGAGTTACAAATAATCTTGATTAATCACGACCCTAAGGAAGCGGTCTCTTTTAAAAAGGGTGATCGAATTGCACAACTCGTTATACAACAAGTGGAGATCGCAGAATTTATTGAAGTTGATAATTTGCCCGGTTCAGATCGTGGTACCGGTGGTTTTGGTTCAACTGGGAGGGGCGCCTGATGCAAGAAGAAGATAAATCTAAAGTCGTAGCTGCTCTGGGCGGCGCAAAAGGCATAATTGATTCAACGCTACCTTCGTTGATCTTTCTCTTGGCCTATGACATCTCTAAGAACCTTAAAGTTTGTCTCCTCGTTTCAATAGTTGTTGCCGCATTACTTGCGCTCTATCGGCTAATTCGCCGGGACACCTTGATGCACGCGGTAAGTGGATTTGTTGGTGTGGTTTTTTGTGGCTGGTTTGCTTGGAAATCTGGAACTGCGAAGGCTTATTACGCGCCAAGCCTCTGGAAAAATTCTGCATTCCTCATTGTGTATCTAATTTCGATAATTGTGAAGTGGCCTATCATCGGCGTCGTACTTGGGCCAATTCTTGGTGAAAATTTTAATTGGCGTAAAGATCCTAAGCGCATGCGCGCCTACATGAATGCGAGTTGGATTTGGTTTGCGCTCTTTGGGATCCGACTTGCAGTGCAATATCCGCTTTATAAGGCGAACCAACTAAACGCACTTGGTGTTGCTAATGTATTTCTTGGCTTCCCACTTTACTTATTGACGCTCTGGGGAACCTGGCTGGTCATACGTTCGGTGCCGATAGCTAAAAGTGAAGCAACTACTGAGCTATAAAGCATTCCTTTAGGAGTTCTTCCGCCGCTGCGGTTGCAACAAAAAGCAGCTCATCGCCTGGTGAAAATACATCGTGGCTGTGAGGTGTAATAACGTGACCATCACGAACTATTGCGGCAAGTGAGGCATTTTCTGGAAGTTTGATCTCATCAACTGTCTTTCCGCAGGCCTTAGCGGTATCTGGCAATGTGATTTCAACAAGACTCGCCTCGCCTTTGCGAAGTGAGAAGAGGCGAACAACATCGCCTACGGAAACGGCTTCTTCAACAATGGCCGAAATAATTCTTGGCGTGGAAACTGCAACATCAACGCCCCATGAACTATCAAACATCCACTCATTTTTCGGGTGATTTACGCGAGCCACAACACGAGGTACGCCATATTCGGTCTTGGCTAGGAGAGAGGCAACAAGATTTACTTTGTCATCACCAGTAGCGGCAATAAGAACTTGGCAGGTGTCTAGTTTGGCATTATCAAGTGAGGTAATTTCACAAACGTCCGCCATCAACCATTCAGCGCTTGGAACGCTCTCCATTTTAAGCGCCTTAGGATCGCGATCAATCAAGAGAACGTGGTGGCCATTTTCCAAAAGTTCGCGGGCGATAGAGCGCCCAACATTGCCAGCTCCTGCGATAGCAATCTTCATGGCTTAAGCCTCTTCCGGCGATTTAGCGAGTGATTTTTCGACATTTTCCAATTCTGAATTACTAACCATTACGTGGATCAAGTCCCCCTCTTGAAGGACAGAATTTTCATTTGGGATCATGCCTTCACCAAGGCGGGTAATAAATGCGACTCGGGCTTTGGTTGAGGTTTCGATAAGTGAGACCGGTTGGCCAAACCAATCGTGATGTAAATGAACTTCACAGAGTTGGACAACGCCACTTGCATCGCGCCATTCCGAACGCGAACCTTCTGGAGCGAGGCGACGCATAATCTGATCTGTAGTCCAAAGAACTGTTGCAACTGTTGGGATACCAAGGCGCTGATAAATTTCGGCGCGCGCTGGGTCATAAATTCTTGCAACTACATTTTGTACGCCATAAGTTTCGCGCGCGACTCGTGCTGCCAAGATATTTGAGTTATCGCCATTTGAAACTGCTGCGAAGGCTTCTGCTCGATCGATACCTGCCTCAAGAAGAATATCGCGGTCAAATCCAACCCCAGAAACAGTCATTCCCTTAAAATCTGCGCCCAATCGGCGAAAGGCCTCACGATTCTGGTCAATGATGGAAACAGAATGGCCGCTAGCTTCGAGTTCTCGCGCTAGGCCGGAACCGACCCGACCGCATCCCATGATTACTACGTGCACGAAGTACACCCTACACCCTTAAGGTTGCCCTTATGGAGACAACCGCGCCCGCCGATCTAAAAGTAGGGATGCGAGTAACAGTTGATATTGGTCCGGTAGCACATGGCGGCCACTTTGTGGCACGACATAATGGTCAAGTTATTTTTGTTAGACATGCGATAACTGGCGAACGTGCTGTCGTAGAAATTACATCTATCTCATCTCGACTTGCTCGTGGTGATGCGATTGAAATTCTCGAAGCATCCAAGGACCGTGTTGTCGCACCGTGCAAATATGCGGTGCCTGGTGGTTGTGGCGGTTGCGATTTTCAGCATGTAGAAATTGGCGCCCAACTTGAATTAAAGCGCGCCGTAATTCGGGAACAATTTTCTAGATTAGCAAGAATGGATATTGATTTAGATGTGCTCGCAGTCGCACCCGAAGATGGTTTGCACTGGCGCTCTCGAATGGACTTTGCAATTTCAAAAAATGGCAAGCTAGGCCTCTTCTCCTCGCGAAGTAATGAAATTACCGAGATAGAAAGTTGCCAAATCGCGCTCGATGCGATTAATGACCCAGTAATTTTTGACAGAACCTGGAAGGGTGAGGATCGACTTGAAGTAGCTGTTTCAAATTCTGGTGAACGAAATGTTTCTAGAGGTGGTCGAAGTATTTCGGGGCCAACCCAACTCCATGAAAAAGTTGGCGAATTCACTTATGAAATTTCACCGACTTCATTTTGGCAGGCACATGTGCGAGCCCCAGAAACGCTTATGAAACTCGCAATTGATTTACTGGCGTTACGCCCGGGCGATCATGCTTGTGATTTATACGGTGGAGTTGGGTTATTCACCGCTCCAATGCTGGAGGAAGTCGGCGACATTGGTCGCGTTCACCTAATTGAATCAAGTCATCGGGCCACGCAAGATGCACTTCGTATTTTTGACGGGAAGAAGAATTTAACAATTCACTCTGGTCGGGTAGAACAGAAACTTCCACTTGTGAAACGTGCTGATGTGATCTTGCTAGATCCACCGCGCACTGGTGCAGGCGAGATGGTCGTTAAGGAGATGCTTGCAAAATCTCCAAGAGTTATCGTCTATGTATCCTGCGATCCGGCCTCCCTGGCACGTGATGCGAAAGCGTTGGAAGCGGGCGGATATCACCTAGATCACATCGTAGGCTTCGATCTCTTCCCGATGACGCATCATGTTGAATGTGTGGCCCGGTTCAGTCGCGGCTAAGATATTCCCGTGAGCAAGAATTCGTTCGACGCAAAGAGCACGTTAAACGTTAGCGGTCAAAGCTATGAAATCTTTGATATCTCAAAATTAGACCAGGCAGATAGCCTGCCTTTTAGTCTTAAAGTTTTGCTAGAAAACTTGTTGCGCACTGAAGATGGCGCAAATATCACTGCGGAACAGATCAAGGCCTTGGCAAGTTGGAATCCAGATGCCGAGCCAGATACTGAAATCCAATTCACGCCGGCACGCGTCATCATGCAAGATTTCACTGGCGTACCTTGCGTAGTGGATCTTGCGACAATGCGCGAAGCAATCTCTGAGTTAGGTGGCGATCCAACAAAGGTAAACCCACTTGCACCAGCTGAACTAGTTATCGATCACTCGGTCATCGCCGACAAATTTGGCACCAAAACGTCTTTTGAAGAGAATACTGATATTGAGTATGAGCGAAACCAAGAGCGTTACCGTTTCTTGCGCTGGGGCCAGAGTGCATTTGATGAATTTAAAGTTGTGCCGCCCGGAACGGGAATCGTTCACCAAGTAAATATCGAATATCTTGCTCGTGTTGTTATGACAAGAAAAGTTGATGGAGTTCTAAGAGCCTATCCCGACACAGTCGTCGGCACTGATTCACACACAACTATGGTCAATGGACTCGGGGTCTTGGGCTGGGGAGTCGGTGGAATCGAAGCTGAAGCTGCGCTGTTAGGTCAACCAGTCTCAATGTTGATCCCGCGAGTTGTTGGTTTCAAATTAACCGGATCACTTCCAATTGGAACGACCGCAACGGATTTAGTTCTCACAATCACCGAGATGCTGCGTAAGCATGGGGTTGTCGGAAAGTTTGTAGAATTTTATGGTCCTGGTGTGAGCGCTTTGCCAATGGCAAATCGAACAACAATTGGAAATATGTCCCCGGAATACGGATCGACCTGCGCAATTTTCCCAATTGATGAAGAAACAATTCGCTATCTCGCCCTTACTGGCCGCACCGCTGATCAACTTGAACTAGTTGAAAGCTATGCGAAAAAGATTGGGCTCTGGCACAATCCAAGTGCGGAACCAAGGTTTTCCGAGAAATTACAGCTGGATTTAGCAACAATCGTTCCCTCAATCGCTGGACCAAAGCGTCCGCAAGATCGTATCTCTCTTAGCAGCGCAAAAGATTCTTATGAAAAGATCGCACCATCCTATTTTGGTGAAAAAACAAATAGTGAAAAAATTGCAGTAAACGTAAATGGAACCGCAACATCAGTCACCAACGGCGCTGTTGTAATTGCCTCGATTACTTCTTGCACAAACACTTCCAATCCGAGTGTCATGATTGGCGCCGCTTTGCTTGCGAAAAAAGCAGTCGAAAAGGGGCTGAAATCAAAGCCATGGGTCAAGACAACACTTGCTCCGGGTTCAAAAGTTGTAACTGATTATTATGATCGTGCTGACCTAACTAAATATATGGAAGCACTCGGATTTAATTTAGTTGGATATGGTTGCGTTACCTGCATTGGAAACTCCGGGCCGCTGCCAGTTGAAATTAGCAAAGCGATAAATGAGAATGATTTGGCGGTAACTGCAGTCCTCTCTGGAAATCGAAATTTTGAAGGCCGAATCAGCCCAGATGTCAAGATGAATTACTTAGCCTCACCACCACTAGTTGTTGCTTATGCCCTTGCAGGGACAATGGACCATGATTTTGAGAATGATTCTCTTGGTGATGATTCTTCAGGTAAGCCAGTTTTTCTAAGTGATATTTGGCCGACGGCCAGTGAAATTCAGAGCGTGATCGATAGTTCAATCTCTTCAGAAATGTTCACAAAAGATTACGCAACCGTCTTTGAAGGCGATCATCGTTGGAAGTCTCTTGCAACGCCAACTGGAAAAACTTTCGATTGGGATCCTAAATCAACTTATGTTCGCAAGCCACCTTACTTTGAGGGAATGCCACGTAATCCAGTTCCCGTAACAGACATAGCAAATGCTCGAGTTTTAGCAATTCTTGGTGACTCCGTGACTACTGATCACATATCTCCAGCCGGAAATATAAAAGCAGATTCTCCAGCAGGTAAGTACTTGGCTGAGCATGGAATTGAACGTGGGGATTTCAACTCATACGGATCTCGTCGCGGCAATCATGAGGTCATGATTCGGGGAACTTTTGCGAATATTCGTCTGAAGAATTTATTGCTAGATGGTGTAGAAGGTGGATTCACAAAGAATTTCTTGGCTGATGGCGAGGCGTCAACTATTTATGATGCTTCAATCGCTTACCAATCAAAAAATATTCCACTTGTTATTCTTGCTGGAAAAGAATATGGCTCAGGTTCTTCGCGTGATTGGGCCGCAAAGGGGACCGCGCTACTTGGTGTCAAGGCCGTTATCGCAGAATCTTTCGAACGTATACACAGATCAAATTTAATTGGCATGGGAGTTTTGCCACTGCAATTTCTGCCGAGTGAAAACCCTAAAGCGCTAGGTCTATCTGGCAGTGAAGAATTTTCAATCACTGGCATTGCTGAGTTGAATAACGGGATTACACCAAAGCAGGTAACGGTCAGCGCGAATGGTAAGAGTTTCCAAGCCATCGTACGAATCGATACTCCAGGTGAGGCGGACTACTTCCGCCACGGTGGAATCATGCAATATGTATTGCGTTCACTGCTCAAATAATTACGCCTTGAACTAGACTAATCCCATGAGTAAACGCCTGGAGTCGCTCCAGAGTCCAGCCGACTTAGCGAAGTTCTCCTACCCAGAGCTTGAAGAATTAGCGGGCGAGATTCGCGGGTTCTTAATTGAAAAAGTTTCAAAAAGCGGTGGCCACCTTGGGCCAAATTTAGGAGTCGTTGAACTCACAATTGCAATTCACCGAACCTTTGAATCTCCAAAAGATACCGTGCTATTCGATACTGGCCATCAGAGTTATGTACATAAAATTCTTACTGGCCGGGCGCAAGGTTTTGACAAGTTGCGCCAGCGAGGTGGAATTGCTGGTTATCCAAATCGTGCCGAGAGCGAGCACGATGTAATCGAGAATTCGCATGCATCAACCGCACTTTCTTGGGCAGATGGAATTGCAAGAGGAAATGCAATAAATGGTCAGAGTGATCGGTCCGTTGTTTGTGTTGTTGGCGATGGCGCACTTACTGGAGGCATGTCGTGGGAGGCGCTTAACAACATAGCCTCTAGTGAAAATTTAAATTTAATCATTGTTGTTAATGACAATGAGCGCTCTTACTCGCCAACGATAGGTGGCTTAGCAACCTATCTTTCAACCCTACGAGCAACAAGCGGGTACGAGAAGTTCTTGGAGTGGGGCAAAGGTGTTTTAGAGAAGACACCAGTTGTTGGAACACCAATTTTTGAAACACTCCACGGCGTGAAAAAAGGAATTAAGGACATCATTGCGCCGCAAGGTATGTTTGAAGATCTTGGTTTAAAGTATTTAGGGCCGATCGATGGCCATGACATCGGTGCGGTGGAGAAAAGTTTGCAAAGCGCTAAGCATTTTGGCGCTCCCGTGATCGTCCACGTCATTACTGAAAAAGGTCGAGGATACGCACCTGCGGTTAATGATGAGGCTGAGAAATTCCACGCGGTCGGAATCGTTGACCCCGTAACTGGTATTCCAGTATCTAAATCGAACCCAAGTTGGACCAGTGTTTTTTCTGATGAGCTGGTTTCACTTGGTGCAAAACGCAAGGATCTTGTCGCCATAACCGCAGCTATGCTCGGGCCAACTGGGCTTGATAAATTCCAAGAGCACTTCCCAGAACGTACGATCGATGTTGGTATTGCAGAACAACATGCCGCCACGAGCGCAGCTGGCTTAGCATTTACCGGTTTGCATCCGGTTGTTGCGGTTTATTCAACCTTTTTAAATCGCGCATTTGATCAACTATTACTTGATGTTGCGCTCCATAAAGCTGGAGTAACTTTTGTGTTAGATCGTGCGGGTGTTACCGGAGATGATGGCCCGTCGCATCACGGTATATGGGATTTAGCCCTAACTGGAATTGTCCCAACCCTTCATGTTGCTGCGCCACGAGATGGTGAGCGGGTTCGCGAGACGCTGCGAGAATCAATTGATATTTCCGATGCGCCGTCACTAATTAGATTCCCTAAGGGCGCCGTTGGTCCAGATATTCCAGCATTTGAACGACGTGATGGAATTGATGTTTTATACCGAGGCGAGAGTGCGGATATTTTGCTGATAAGTATTGGTGCGATGGCCCACCTCTGTGTTGAAGCGGCGGCTCAGGCTTATCGTGAAGGCGTTGGAGTTACCGTAATTGATCCGCGTTGGGTGAAGCCGCTACCTGCAAGCTTGGTAACAATGGCTCGCAGATATAAGAGTGTTGTCGTTGTTGAAGATGGAATTCGCCATGGCGGAATCGCCAGCACAATTTCCGAGATGTTCCGCGATGCAAATCTTGGCGTTCCAATTCACTCGATCGGTGTACCACTTACATTTATCGAACATTCTAAGCGCTCGGAAATTTTAAGTGATCTAGGAATTACCGCAAAAAATATCAGCAATCAATTAGTCACTTGGAGCAGTTCAGTAAAAGATGACCTTACGCCGGCAGCGATGCAACTCCCGCTGGATGAAAGCGTTGACCGCAAACCAAATCGCTAATACCTTCGCGATCTAGGTAAGGCAAGATTCCACCTAGGTGCAGCGGCCAGCCGCAGCCCAGCAACATACATAAGTCAATCTCAGCAGCACTTGAAACAACACCTTCATCTAGCATCATGCGAGCTTCCTGTGCGAGTCCAGATAAGGCACGAATTCTTACCGCATCTTGCGTTGTACAAGTTGGCTTATTTTGGGTGGTCTCTTCAATAATCTTGATCGCCGCTGGATTGGCAGTAAGTGAACCATCATCGTTTTTCAAATAGAAAGCACGAACGCCTTCGCTAACAAAACGTTCCATGCTTGGTGATATTCGGTAGCGATCACCCAGACTCTTATTTAAAGTTTGCGCAACATGCAGTGCAATTCCTGGACCAACAAGGCCAAGTAATTCAAGGGAGGTCATAGGCAACCCAAGAGGTTTCATCGCAGCGTCAGCAATTGCTGGGTCAGTACCTTCATCAATGCAGTCGGTAATTTCACCCATGAAGCGGGTAAGTAGACGGTTGACAACGAAGGCGGGCGAATCTTTAACGATCACCATGGTCTTCTTGAGCTCTTTACCGATAGCAACCGCGGTAGCAGTTGTTGCATCATCGGTGGCTGGGGTACGAGCAATTTCTAGAAGTGGCATAACCGCGACTGGGTTAAAGAAGTGGAAGCCAATGACGCGCTCCGGGTGCGCTAGGCCTTGGGCCATCGCCGTAACTGAGAGTGATGAGGTGTTGGTTGCCAAGACGCATTCTGGCGAGATTATCGTCTCTAACTCCTTGAAGAGTTTCTTTTTTAATTCAATCTCTTCAAAGATTGCTTCAATTATGAAAGAGCAATCTGCAAAAATTGATTTATCTACCGAGCCAGAGACTAGCCCGGAGATTCGAAGCGCGGTCTCTGGACTCATGCGCTTTTTCTCAACCAATTTCGTAATTTCACTCTTGATGTAAGCCAAGCCTTTATCAACTCGCTCTTGATCGAGATCTGTAATAACTACAGGTACTTTCAGATTTCGAAGAATGATCAAAGCGAGTTGGGACGCCATAAGCCCAGCACCTACGACACCAACCTTGCTTACTTTTCGCGCCAGCGCGGGCTTAGGTGCCCCTTCAACTTTCTTGCGCTTCTTTTGAATTAGGTTAAAGGCATATAGCGAGGCACGTAGTGGATCACTCATAGTGAGAGTTGCCAGCGCGCTCTCTTCAGCATCAAATCCTTCGGAGAGCGAATTAGTTCGTGATGCCGTGATTAATTCAAGAGCCATTGCAGGTGCAGAGATTGGCGCACCACCATATTTTTTGGCAACCGCAGCCTTGCCAGTATTGATTGCGCCCTCCCACTGCGCAACATCGGCAGTGTGGTCAGGGCGGGTGATTTTCTTGGCACCAGAAAGAACTTGCGCAGCGAAGCGCACTGAGTTCTCAAGGAAATCTGCCGGCGCAAATACGGCATCGGTAACACCTAGGGCCAACGCATCATTTGCTTTTAACATGGTGTTGTTATTTAACGCGTTCAAGATAATTACCTGAACTGCTTTTTCGGGGCCAATTAACTTAGGCAAAATTGTTGCCCCACCCCAACCTGGCACAAGTCCAAGGAAAACTTCAGGTAGGCCGGTGAAAGCGGTAGTTGCCAGAGTTCGATAGTTACAGTGCAGCGCAATCTCTAACCCACCACCAAGTGCCAAGCCGTTAACAAAAGCAAAAGTTGGTTTCGTGCTCTCACCCAGCCGACGAAATACATCATGACCGAGCTTTCCGATGGCGAGCGCTTGGGATTTCTCAGTTAGAAAAGCGAGCGCAGATAGATCGGCGCCGGCAGCAAAAATAAATGGCTTACCCGTTATAGCGATAGCGACTGAGGAGCTTTGCTCAGCTGCAGTTATCACTTGCGCAAGTGCGGCTAGTGAGGCTGGACCAAAAGTATTTGGACGATTGTGATCCATCCCGTTATCCAAAGTAATCAACGAGAGTGAACCGGCCTGCCCAAAGGCACTCAGATCAATTTCACGCAAGATAGCTTTTGTGATTACTTCCTCTGGCGCCCCGTCTGGAAGTTTAATCTCACTCATTTGCTAGCGCCCTTGCCAGTACCGTTGCCAGTGAAGTGCGGGTTCTCCCAAATTACTGAGCCACCCATGCCAAGTCCGATACACATTGTTGTTAATCCGTAACGAACTTCTGGGTGCTCCTCAAAGCTTCGAGCGAGGTTAAGAATTAAACGAATGCCTGAGGAGGCAAGTGGATGGCCAACTGCGATCGCACCACCTACCGGATTGACTCTCGGATCATCATCGCTAATTCCAAAGTGATCTAGAAATGATAAAACTTGAATCGCAAAGGCTTCATTCACTTCAAAGAGTCCAATGTCCTCAATCTTTAGGCCGGCCTTGGCAAGCGCTTTGATCGTGCTAGGAACTGGTCCATATCCCATGATTTCTGGTGCAACGCCTGCGAATGCAAATGAAACCAATTTTGCCTTGATGCTTAAACCAAGTTCTAGCGCCTTTGATTCACTTGCGAGTATTGCAGCAGTGGCACCGTCATTTAGGCCAGCAGCATTTCCAGCGGTTACGCGTCCGGCAGCACGAAATGGCGTCTTAAGAGCGGCAAGTGCTTCCAGTGTTGTGCCCGGACGTGGCGGTTCATCAACCGTAGCAATACCCCAACCGAGTTCTTCTGAGCGGACTGCAACTGGAATTAAATCTCGTTGTATTTTTCCAGCAGCATACGCAGCTGCTGTTTTATTTTGCGAGGCAACGGCATATCTATCTGCGCGCTCCTTCGTTAAATGGGGAAACTTGTCATGTAAGCGCTCGGCAGTTGCACCCATTTGCAGTGCATCAGTGTCGACCAATTTTTCAGCGAGATATCGTGGGTTGGGATCCATGCCATCACCCATCGGATGATTTCCCATATGTTCAACGCCACCGGCGATTGCAATGTCGTACTGTCCCATCGCAATTGCACCAGACACAGTTGTCACCGCAGTAAGCGCGCCAGCACACCAACGATCGATTGAATAACCAGGAACCGAATCTGGAATTCCGGCGAGAAGTGAGACGCTACGGCCTATGTTCATTCCTTGATCACCAGTTTGGGTTGCGGCGGCAATCGCAACATCATCTATCTGATCTGGTGAAACCTTAGGATTTCGCTCTAGCAGTCCGCGCAAAGTACGAACCATGATGTCATCGGCTCTGGTTCCAGAATAGAGACTTCCGGCCTTACCAAATGGGGATCGGACTGCATCGACAAGTACAACTCGCTCGCTCATAACCCTAGGTTACTAGTGAGTAGATTAAAAAGGAATGTTAAGCGGCTACTAGTTTTTCCGCTGGCTTAGCGACTGCCTTTGCCAAGTAGATCCGGAGGGAAACAAAAAGGTAGGCGCCCCAAACTAGAATTTGAAGCCAAGTCAGGCTGGTTCCGATTCCGATCGTTCCATCTAGAACGGTAGTCAAAACTGAATTAGCACCGCGCCAGTTCCAAATATAAGAGTTAGCACCTGGAAGAGCACCAAATTTTTGGAATTCAGATATTCCGTGAGAGAGCACGCCACCGGCGACTACTAAAAGCGCGGAACCAGTAATCGTGAAAAACTTTCCTAAATTCAATTTAATACTTCTGCGATAGATACCAAAACCGAGTCCGATAGCGGCAAGCAATCCGAAAATAAGTCCGATCGAAGGAGCGCTATCTTGTGAAACCGTTTTGAAGTTCGTGAAAACAAAGAGCGCAGTTTCTAGCCCTTCGCGCGCGACTGCAAAAAAAGCAGCAGATACTAAGGCAAATTTTCCAAAGCCCAAAGCATGATCTACTTTGCCTTGTAATTCATCGCGAAGTCCACGTGCGCTGTTCTTCATCCAAAAAACCATGATGGTTACTAATGCCACCGCAGCAAGTGAAGTGGTACCCGCAAATATTTCTTCACCACGCGTTGAAAGTTGAGTTGAGGTAAAACTCAAAAAGGCTCCTAGGCCCAGACTGAGAAGTACTGCGCTTGCCACTCCAAGCCATAACCAAGGGAGCGAGTTCTTGCGCCCAGTCCGCGTTAAGTAGGCCACGAGAATTCCGATGATCAGCGAAGCTTCCAGACCCTCGCGAAGGGCGATTAAGAATGTGCTCAACATGGGGTAAGCCTAAATCTAAGTTGTGGAATTACGCAACTGCAATGTTGCGTAATTAGGCCCCTTCGGCCACTTCCGCCTCCTCTTCTGGGGCCTCGGGCGCTACAACAAGTGGCTCGGTCGCCAGCAGCGCCTGCGCGAGCTCCTGGCTGGTCTGAGATATCTGCCAAGGACGCACACCTAGTTCAAGGAGTTTGGCGCTTACGTAGTCGCCGAGGCTGGCCAGTTCGGCAGGTGGCTGGGCCCAGCACAACCTTCGGACTGCTTCCGGCGAGATTAGGTTTTCTACCGGCATAAGCAGCTCCAGCGCCTTCTCGGTAATCGCGGCGCGGGCGTGGGTAACCCGAGCAAACCCAAGTGGATTTCGGGCCGCCCACAATTTAACGGGTGGCAATGAATTGGAAGGAGTTCGAAGTTCTGGAAGTTCT
>Ga0209084_1000476_pt1 | contig 37709 bp, 43 predicted proteins | sample C_130820_MF_Meta_FD_187309 | JGI IMG/M metagenome (GOLD analysis project Ga0209084, IMG submission 187309) | Freshwater microbial communities from Lake Croche, Canada to study carbon cycling - C_130820_MF_MetaG (SPAdes) (version 2) | ecosystem: Environmental > Aquatic > Freshwater > Lake... | reverse complement strand
CATGCGATAATCCAGTATTCTTGCGATGATTAGAAATTAAATTTACTCTCATTTATAATCCTAACTCACTTTGGAAGTAAACGTTTAGTCGCACGTCCATGAAAAGGACGACGAAGAGTTTTTGCTCGTGTTTCTAAGTATTTTAAGTAATGCTTCCATGATTCAGTATCTCGAAGAACACATGATGATATAAATACACAAGGACGATCACGCCACCATTTTACATTTGTTTCGCCATACCATCTCCATAAATGAATAGGATCTTTAATCTCTTTTGTTTCAGATAATTCAGTTTCTTGAGTAAGACGTCTACATTCTGCTTTCATTACAAGACTTCCATATCCATAATTAGGACTGAATAAATCTGTTTTATACTCACTATCAATTGGCACTAGCACTTTACCATTCCACCCAATTCCATTAATAGGACGAAAGGAGTCCCATGTAGTTTCAAAAGTATATAATTGTTTGTTTAACTTTCCATAAATCCTATCGTGAAATGTTATTAACTCCATTACATGCCTAAAAGAAAGACTTCAGCTCACCAGTACGCGTTCCATAAACACCTACATTCATAGGATTCGCAATAGGAGCCGCAAACTCTTCTAGATCTTTCAAATAGAACTGATGAAAATCAACTTCAGAGTATACCTTAGCAGATGCGTATCCAATGACACGACCATTCAGGTCATCTAATTCTTCCTTAATTTGAGCTGTATTATTCTCAGAATACATCAAATAATAACTTCTCATGATAATCTTAACTTGCTGTTCGTCTTGAGGACCAATTTGATACTTATTACCACTCATACGGTTAACCTGTTCTTGAATACCTTTTTGAATTGTTTCAATATTTCCCTGACTGAAAAAAATTTCATTCAAAGGAGTAGATTGATGAATATGTCCTACCATATCACGACGAATTGTCTCACCAAATAAACTAGGAGCGTCTGAAGTGTTGCGATAAGCAGAAGATGCGTATCCGTTACCAGCTTTATCTAGAATATTAGGAACACGTCCACCATGTTTAGGAGCACCGTATAGATGGCTAGATGATGTCATATTATAGTGATTTTTCACACTCTCAGGTTCAATTGGATTGTCCATTACCAATAAGTTGGAAAGTTTTATCAGGATATCCAAGCGAGAACCATATATCATTCACTAATGCTATATCAGAAGGAGTAGCTTCTTCAAGAGTTCTTGGATACCTTTTTTTGGTAACTCTTGCAAAGATATATGCGACGTATCCTTCTATACTAATACTAACTGCTGATGATCCTTCTGCCTTAGCATCAAAAATAAGTCTGTTATTAATATTCGTACCGTATTTACCTTTTGGTAAAAATAAAATGATCTTAATGAAATCATCTATTATGGTTGATAAAAAAAGTTTCTTAGTCGAGTCCATTTAATTTATACGTGGGGGGATATAGTTTTATCCTACGCCGAGAATATCTACCCAGATAGAAGTATAACCCCAAAATGGCTGCTAGTAATACTCCTCGCAACGGCACTTCTCTCCGCTATAACTCCGTGTTCGAAGATGCTACCGCCGTAGCAACCAATGTGCTTACCGTGCTCGGTGAGACCTCTGCTGGTGTAACAGAATACCAGGAGATTGTTGTGAATGTTACGCTTGAAGCCTTGAAGAACTCTCTCAAACATGAGAAAACATGGACTCTTCCCGCTGATAACGTTCTTGATGCAAACAGTTTACCCCAAGTTACATTTGATCTTCAAGCATTAGTATCTGCAATGGCAGTCGATGCCAACTCTAAAACTGCCGAATATAGATTTGTGGCAAGATACACTACTGGTAGAAATGCATCATTTAATGATGATGCTGGTGATTCCAAAGAGGCTATGCAACGATGGATCATGGAAGCTCCCCCAGCAGCTAACAGTGAAATTGAAACAATTCCATTTGAGGCAGTTATTAAGGTTGTACCTGGTGCTGTCGATGCAACTGCTCTAAAAGATTTAAATAACCCTGCTGCAACTGATGTATACGATAGTGCGGTGATGAATCTTTTCGAACAAGCTCTTGCAGCAGGCAAACTTGGTCCTGAGGTTACACAAGGTACCTCAGATGTATTTGATAATTTCGTAGTTGGTGATTCTATTACAGTGTATGTCAAATATGAGATCAAGCGTACAACAACAGTTGAAATTGATGCATTATCTGCCGTTGGTGCTGGTGTAGCAAAGTTTAAGCTTAACAATGGAACTGTGATTGATGCAGCAACTCCATTGACAGAAGTTGGTGAGCCAATGGATCGTATTGTCGCCTACAAGTTTGTGGCCGCATAGGAAAGCGGCAATAATGGAGGTGGCGGCACATTAGGAGCCTTACAAACAGCCCTAGCAGCAGCGACAACTGCATATAATACTGTCAGTTCACAGTTAGCTACATTACAAGCAGCTTGGGATGCTGCTATAGCAGCAGGAGATGCAGTTACTCCTGAACAAGGATTAGAATTAGCAGCTAAGAAAGAAGAAAGAGATACAGCACTAGCAGCCAAAACGTTTGCGCAAATCAATTTAACTGTTTATACGAATAATACTGGGCTAACGCAAGTACAACGTTTAGAGGCAGTACAAGATGAAGCTATATCTAGATACAATACACGGTATAATAGTGCAGAAGTAGTAAGTCTAAGAGATGCCGAAACAGCAGCATTGAATGCTACTACTACTGTGAATGAAGATGATGATCCACAAGCATATAGAGATGAAAGAGATCAGTTAGACAGAGATATAGTCAACACAAGAATTGCCGTGCAAGACGCAATAAGAGTTGAAAGATATCTTAAAACTTTGGCGACAGATGCCTATGTTGCAGCATTAACACCATTACAGCGCTTACAGAGAACCTTAACTATTGCAACAGCCGAGTATGATACATTATATGCTAGTGCACCAGTAGTAGTATTAAGAAATAATCTAATAAGTGCACAAGCTGTTTTAGATGGTTCAGTAATAGCAGCTTTATTAGAAACCAAAACGGCAGCTCAATCTGCTCTTGATACGTTTGAATCTAGTAACCAAGCAGCTACTTTAAGAGCTAATATAGTAGCAGCAGAAACTGCGAGAGATAATTTTAGAACTACTCAAGAATACTTAAATTTATCCGCTATTTTAGACGCAGCGGACGCTGCTTATGAACTTGTTTATCATACACCAGAAGTACAAACTTTAATAAATGCTAGAAATAACGCATATGATGCTTATGAACAGATTTTTAGTAATGATCCAATAGTAGAACCGGTGTATGAAGCATCAGAAGATGCACAAACCGCGTACAACGCTATACTTAATAATACTACTGCAACTCAATCACAGATAGATGCAGCACTAGCATTGAGGAATTCAACAAAAGCAGCGTATGATGCACTAAATATACCTGAACGAACTACTTATGAGAATGCATTATTGGCAGAGACTAATGCACTAGCAGCAGTACAGGCGCCATTAGACGCAGCTGGTTTAGCATTCGACAATGCATTAGCACCATATAATGCTGCTTATATAACAGCTAATGATGCTATAAATATTGCAATAACCCCATTTCTTGATACAAGAGATCAAACAACTGCGGCATACAGTGCGGCATACGATCCAGCAGTGACAAACAAAAACTCGGCACAACAAGCTCTGGATAATGCATTAGCATCAGCACTAGCAGCTAAAAATGCGGCACAAGATGCTGTGACTTTTTATAATGGTGGTGGTGGTGGTAGAGATCCTCCTCCTCGTGGTTGATAATCCAATCATACCTTATAATAAATGATACGTGGAGGACAATCTAAACGAAGTTATGTGGATCAAGCTAAAAATTTAGAAATTCTTACATCAATTTCTAATACATTAGTAGCTGATTACAATGATAAACTAGTTCTTATTTTAAAGAATTATTTAACACGTGAAACTGATCAAACTACTGTATTACAAAATCTAAAAGATTTAGGTGCGGAAGTTAAGTCCGCATAGCTTCATATAAAGAAGAATCTAGAATTTCTGTTACTTCTAATGAGAATGAAAAATCCATTCCATTTAGATCTAATATTTGTCCATATGGATCCGTAACTTTTACAGGAATACTAAGAATATCTGTTGGATTCTTAAAAAAGTATTCTTTTGATGATTTATTAGAACTAATATCATAACATATTGAAAATTTAGGTTGATCTATTGTAACCTTTGTAAATGCCCACAATTCTTCTTTTTCAGGATTTAAATGATATACATTTTTCCAATCATGATGAAGATTTATAAATACATAATTTATATCAATACAATTCAAAATAGCATCAGCAGTATAAGTATTTAATCCAGTATATATTCCACTAAGTCGATTAAATCCAAGATTATAACCTAATCCAAAATCTTTTATTCTATTTGAAAAGATACCTTGTTTGAAATTAAGATCAAATGGGTTTGCTGATGAAATTGTTACCTTTCCAGTGACATATTTAACAGTTAAAATTATACTATTTATAGAAAATGCTAAATCAATTTTTGATTTAATATGTTGAATTAATGATGTATCTCCTGTTGGAGTAGCATCCCAATTTCCATCATCAATAATAATTTCCTTAGTTGTTCCACCGGATGGATATGTTAAGAAGAATGAATTATTACCTCTTGCTTTTGAAAATGTATAAAATGCATTTGGAAATTCAATACTAGATATCTTTACAGAAATTACATTTTTTACAGGAAGTGGTAATCTAAAAATAAAATCAGTTATTGAATTTGTTTGTATATTTTTAGGATGACTTGTTGGTACTATTGTATGATCACTAAATCTAAATTTACTATCAATAGAAATTGTTTGAATCTTTACATGTTTATTGTATAAAATACTTTGCGTTGTGTTATCAACATATGGTGCTGATGTAGATATAGTTGATTCACTATGTCTTGGTTGAAATTGTTGAAATTTTTCTTGATCTTCTAATTCATCTGTACGTTTATCATCAGGTGGAACTTCTTCAGTATATTCATTTGGATATACTAGTACATTCTTACCAATTTCTTCATAATGTTCTGCTAAAACTTGCTGATATGTTAAACCATCCATTACTAATCTCCTCGTAAAATGTTAAAATGCCCGCTCAAATAAATAGCTATCAGTTATATTTGAATGCGAAACAAGTAGGACCGCCTTGTCCAGTTGTTGGACCTACAGGAAATCAAGGACCTATAGGACCAACAGGACCAACAGGACCTATTGGGTTACCTGGAATAAATGGTGTATCGGTAGGTCAAAATTATTTTTTCAATTTAGCAGGCGATATTATAACATCATCTACAGGTATAACAGGAGGAACATTAAATACTAATTCAATCAATGCTGGAGCAAATACAAGTTATACTGGTGGATATTATGATGGATATTTTATTCAAAGAAGTGCTACTGGTACAAATATCCCAGTAGGTAGATTTACTAGTACAGCTGGATTACAGTCTCCTATACCAGCAGGAGTTTGGACTTTTTATAATAATATTTATTCATTTACTGGTCCTACAGGACCACAACCTTGGGCAATACCAACTGGTCCAGGTACAGATAATGATGTTTATGCAGTTCTTAGTTATATAGATGGACCAACAGGCGGACAAATATTTCAAACTGCGTCAAAAAATATTAACTTATCAGATGATTTGGTCATATTAAATGGTTATATACCAACTCCAATCACATTAAATAATCCAACAGGTGCTTATTTTTATGTAGATTATTTTGCTACAAATCCTACTGGTGGAAATGTGATTGAATTATGGACTCAAGGTAATTCTGTAGCATATGTTACAACTACATTTTCACCAATACAAGGTAGTACAGGATCAACTGGTCCAGCAGGTCCAACAGGTCCACAAGGTCCAGCAGGATTTACACCTGGATCAGCTAACCGATTAGCATGGTTTCCAACAAATAATAATGTTTCTAGTACACCTGGTATAACTACAAATGGTAGTAATTTAACAGTTAGTGGTTCATTAGTTGCTCCAGGTACAAATACGCTTGGTTCTACTACTTTAGCTGCATTTACTTCTACAGGTAATTCCTCGTTAACAGGTGGTGCTTCATTAAGTGTTGATGGTTCTATAACATGTAACGGAAATATCACAGGTCTAGATATAATAGCAACTTCAGATAAAAGAGTAAAGGATAATATTATAACAATTGAATCAGCTTTAGAAAAAGTTTCAAAATTAAGAGGTGTATATTTCGAAAGAAAGAATGAAATTGGAACAAGACGTATTGGATTAATTGCACAAGAAGTTGAAGAAGTTCTACCAGAAGTTGTTTATACAGATTCAGATGGTTTGAAATCAGTCTCATATGGAAGCATAACTGGTCTTCTAATTGAAGCAATTAAAGAACAACAAGAGATTATTCTGCGATTGAAGTAGGTGTTATTGTGTAGGTGGTATCTGATGTTGCCCTAGTTTGAATCCCTAGATTATTTGAAGCCTGTGCAGTTACTTTAATTTGTAAAGTAGTAGATCCAATTAATCCACTAATAGTGTTTGTACCTGGAATAGTATAATAAGCTACTTGACTTCCATCTACATAAACAAATGCTTCAAAAGAATTATTACCGGAACTTACAGCACTTCCACCTTGTGAATGTGATTGACTGAAGGTTAAAGTTAGTGATGAAAGTTTTCCATTAAAAACTGTATATGAAACAGAAGTTGCCGAAACACCACAAGTTACACTATTTGCGAACCCAAACGCAGTTGTAGAATCAGACTTATCTGGTAATGTTCCACTAGATGATGAATATCTATTAAAAAATGATGATAAATTTACATTACCACTACCAGTTGTTATAGCAGTTGATATATCTACATTACTACCATATGAAGTTTTACCTCGCATTCCTAATAAACTTGGTACACCATATGCACTTGTTACTGTTGATAAAGATAAATTAGATCCAGCAAATGCCATTACTTAAATACTCTTTAATTCCTTGAGCCAAACACCGTGAGGTGTTTGTGATTCTAAGTCTTTGATTGAAGAACGTAATTCTTCTAGATCTTTCTCATGTTTTAAAGCATGTTTGAGTGTCAATGAAGCAATAGGAAGATTCATAAGATAATCAAATGAATCCTTAATCTTAATAAACTTCTGTCCTTCTAATAATTTATCACAATCTTCTGGACTTTTCTTACGAAGTTCTGGACGTGGTGTATCTTCACATTGCTGTTTAATAAATCTTACAACATTCTCATGATAAGGAAGTTTATTACGGAGTGTTTCAAGCATGAACTTAATACGCTTTTGATATAAATCTAAACGAACATTCACAAACTCTTTCAAAATATCATTTGGTGTATCATACTTCTTAATAACACCACGACTATCAAACGCATGCATATTCGTCAACTTAATTTTTTCAGTAAGAAGTTTCTCAATTGTAGGTACACCACCAGTTCCAATCTTTACTTTCACAAGTACATCTGTATCCGTAGACGTATCTGTGTAATCCTTAATAACTCCATCTGTACACAACTTATCAAGTGTTTCACGAAAATCAGAAGTCCATGTACCAATTGGTAATTCTGTGATTGTTGCAGTATCTCCATCCATCTTCCAAACACCTTCTACAAGATAATCTTGCTTATCGATTTTTGTAATCTTACCTTTGAAACCGTTCGTATAAGGAGCAAACTCACGATCAAGTCCAGTTCCTTTTTCTAGCCATTCTGTTATTGCTGATTTCAATTCAGTAGGATTGAATGATGGTACGAATGTAGAATAACCAGTACCAATACCACGTGAACCATTCACAAGAAGCATAGGTAGAATAGGTGCATACCATTCAGGTTCTACTAGTACACCATCATCATCACGATAAGTAAGTACATCAAAATCATCTGATGGTACAAGCTGAGAAATACGTGGTTGTAAATATGTATGAATATAACGAGGTGATGCGGAATCTTTACCTCCTTGAAGACGAGTACCAAACTGTCCTTGTGGAACAAGCCAATTAATATTATTTGATCCAACAAAGTCTTGTGCCATTCCAACAATAGCATCATTCAAAGATTGTTCGCCATGATGATACCCTGAATGTTCACTGACATATCCTGCAAATTGAGCAACACGAATCTCTGATCTTAAATTACGTTTGAATGCAGAATAGAGAATCTTACGTTGCGATGTTTTAAGACCATCCATCATGTTAGGAATACTACGTTCCAAATTATAGTTTGAGAAGTGAATCAAATCTTTATTCACAAAATCTTCATAAATAAGATTTTCACCTGGACCAGCATTTACAATATCTGCTCGGTCATATGTCTTCAACCAATCTTTACGATTATCTGCCTTTGCTTTATTGAAAGCAAGATCAATCGACTTATCAGATTCATCTCCTGAATACGTATAATTTACGATATTAAGAGTCTTGAAATATTCTTTTGCTTCATCACGAGTTGAAGTACCTAACCCTTTATAATACTTAACCTTCCAACCCTTAGACGAATCAGTCTTACGCCATTCTTCGTATTCATATTGAGTATAGAATGACTTGTGTAGTTTACCTTTATTTGCTTTTACGATTGGTGTAGCCATATACGTAATGAATCCTGGAATCTTAATTAAGTCATGCCATAATTCATGAAACATATTAATGAGTAATCCACGAATATGTGATCCATCATAATCCTGATCTGTCATGATAAGAATCTTACCATATCTCAAAGACCGAATATCATCATATTTCTTACCAGATTCTAATCCAACAATCTTCTTTAGATTAGCAATTTCTTCAGTAGCTTCTACTTTTTTTGCAGAGATATCTTTTACATTCAGTAATTTACCTTTCAAAGGAAATACTCCATAATACTTACGCTGTTCTTGAGATAATCCACTAATCGCCATAGCCTTAGCTGAATCTCCTTCAGTAAGAATCAGAACACATTCATGACTCTTTGCGGTTCCTGCGTATACTGCATCATCCAATTTAGGAAGACCAGTTAATCGAGACTGTTTTTTACCATCTGTTTTTTTCAAATCTTTTGCGTCTTTTGCTCCTTGAGCTTCCATAACTTTATTCACAATTTCTAGCTTAGTTACTACCTTCTTCAGAAACGTATCATCTAACTTACATGAAACTTTAGACGTAAGAACTTCTTTAGTTTGTGAACTAAATGATGGATTCTCAACAGAACAATGAATGAAGACTGCTAGAGAATCACGAACAAGTGCTGGTTTAACTTTAATTTTCTTCTTTGTCTCCAAATGATTAACAATATGTGTAACGATTTGATTAGTAATTTCATCAACATGTTTACCACTCTTAGTCCAGATTCCATTCACAAATGAAACATTAAACGCACGATCAGTTGGACTATCAGCAACTGCTATTTCCCATCCAGTTTGAGGATTCTCTGTAAGAACAACTGCGTCTTTTGGTAAATACCAAGCAGCATAACTAGAAAGTCCTCGAAATTTGAGTGCTGTATCACACCATGTAACTTTCACATCTTTTCCAACTGTCATTGCTAAATCATATACACGTCTTTCAATTACCTTAAGTAACTGAGCTGGAATCTTATTCTCCTTCCAACCAAAACGACTGAAATCAGGAGTCCATTCTATTTCTACATATGGCTTGTTCTTACATGCCACAATCTTAGGTGTACCTACAACTGACATATTATCTTCGAATGTTTGTGTATATTTTAGTTGACGTACACTGTCTACTACCGTGAGTGTTAGCTTCTTAGCAAAGATGTTAACTAGCTTAACACCATAGCCATTCTTTCCGCCAACTAGTTTCTTTTCTGTTTTATCATAATTTGTAGATGTCAAAAGTTCACCAAATATCATTTGAGGAATATAGACTCCATATTCAGGATGCTTTTCTACATCAATTGATTCTCCATCATTCTTCATGACAATTGAAGTTCCATCAACTACTGAAATTTCAATATGTTTAACTGGATTTAATGATTTACGTTGCTTAAGTCGCACAACATGATCGTGTGCGTTAACAAGTAGTTCATCAAATAATTTGTAAAATCCTGGATTGAAATTGGTAACCACATCAGGTGTAAAACTTTCATTATTTACGATATAAAGTTCTTCAGTTGTGTTCTCAATTGAGCCGATGTACGTATCTGGTAGAGACAAAATGTGCTCTCGATGCGTATGTTTGCGATATTGTTTTGATAGATCTGCCATTTCTGTAGTCTCACAATAACATAGCTTGTGTAAATTCGTTTTGAACCATATATTATAAAGATGCAAACTATTGTCTGGGTTATACTTGTGCTTGGATTATTGTATATCGTATGGTCTCAAAACAACGTAACTCGTGTAATTACTCCTGTTATTGTATCAGATGATACATGGTACGGTAATTACTCACTAGGAACTCCTTGGAGAGGAGGCTATGGAAGAAGAGGTATATTTAGAGGCCATGGTAAATTTCACCACTGATTTTGACAGATTGGACATATTTATACTAAATGGCTCCCCGCAAAGGAAAGACTACGCAAAAAGAGACTCAAGCTTCTATGAACGAAACACCCGTTATATTTTTCCTTAAAATTGGCGAAGAGGAAGATGTTCAGAATATTATTCCTGCTGATGAAGCACTTGTTTCGTATGCAGATATTCTAAATACTGTAGAAGTATCTCGTATCGCAGAACGATTTAGTAATGAACTTTTGAAGTCTATTCTAGACAAGGTGACTATAGATCGATATACTCCACAGACAGCTTGTTTTTGGTGTTGCCATGCGTTTAGTTGGACTGCTTGTGTTCTTCCAAAATCATATGACGCATATAAGAACATATATTCTGCAGAAGGTAACTTTTGTTCTCCTGAGTGTGCTTTAGCATATAATTATTCTGATAATCGTATTTCTGATTCTGCTAAGTGGTTACAACATTCTTTACTAAGCACGATTTATTCAGAGATGTATAAGACACGTACTTTATGTCCTGCTCCTCCAAGAACTTTACTTCGTATGTTTGGTGGTCCTCTAGATATTGAACAGTATCGAGATTATACAACTGGAATTAATGATGTTGTTTTATCTGAACTTCCTCCTATTCGTTTACACTTTCCATCTATGAATGTTCAAGGTCCTCTTCGTGATATTAAGAAATACGTATCTTTATCACATGATGTAGTAGAAAAAGCTAGTGAACAGTTACGTTTGAAGCGATCTAAGCCTGTGAATGGTAATACTCCTACACTTGATATGTGTCTTAAATAGCCATAGTAACTTTTACTTTTGGTCTTGTATCATCAACTTTATCAATGCTTGTTATTACATGAGGTTGAATATCATCATATATATTACGATTAATTACAACCTTTGTAATTCCTTCAGTCATTTCTGGATGAGTAATGTCTGAATAATTTTTTCTAAATTTATGATTATATTCTGCGATGATATGTGGCGGGACAATAGGACTTGTTTCGAGTAAACGTTCAACAGTTTCTCGAATCATTTTCAACATAGTATTTGCATGAATGCGTTCAATTTTAGGTAATGTTAATTCAGTTGCAATATACTTTTGTAACTTTCGATACTGTAACGCACTAATTCTACATGCTTCAGTTTTCTTTGCCCACGCAAAGTAAGATCCAATTGTACTTAGAACACCTGTAAAAAGACTTACACCACCAATACCGATTGAAGCAGTTGAAGCATCATTAAATATAATTTGACTAGATCCACTGACAAATCCTGTAAGTGTACTCAAAATAATTACAGGTAACGCAACATATGTATTCATTCGACTGAAATATCGTTCTGATTCAATATATAACCACGCAAGACCTCCACATCTTTCACCTTCTTGTCCTATCATAGTTTCTAGTGCTTCATTCCAACTTACATCAACTTGTTTAGAATCATCTTCCATTTATGGTTTATACACATTCTTATTTATACTTCTAATGGCAGCTCATTCACAAAATGTGCTTCAAGATATTTTACGCACACAACTTGTGTTTGGTATAGGAGGTAGTGGTTCAAAAATTTTAAGGAATATTATTACTCTTAGTTTATATGACAAGTTTATAGCTTCTTATCCTATTTGGTTTCCATCAATAAAAGCATTTTGCTGTAGACGTGAAAAGATAAAATCATTAACTGTGCCTCCTCCTAGTAATAAAGAAATTCGATGTACAATTGAATGTGAACGTAATATTCATGCGAATGGAAGTAAACAGACTAATCAAAATATTAATCAAACACGAATGGACGCAATAATTAGTTATATTACAACTTTATCTGTAATTCGTAATCTTTTATGTATGTCTCATATTGAATATTTACCACATGAGTATGAACCTATTCAAATTGAACCTGATTTATATTTCCAATTAATTCAATTAAAACATACTGAAGAGCAAGTTGAGCTGATTCATTTCAAATTATTTTGCTATGAACATGATATTCAATATTTACAAGCTTTTGTAGATAAATGTAGTCATGATTATGAGCGTCGTATGGCAAATAAATTAGGTACATCTTTATACTATTTTGATATGATGACCGCATCAAAAGGACGTGGAAGAACAACTCAGAATCCTTTACCAAATACTCATCTAGTGTACACAAAACATAAGTTCTATACAACTCGTACATTTGATAATGTATTTTTTGAGCAAAGACAGAATGTTAAGAATCATGTAAACTTCTTTTTAACTAGACGTGATTGGTATGAAAAGAAAGGTATTCCTTATACACTTGGATTTCTATTTCATGGAAGTCCTGGTACTGGTAAAACATCATCTGTAAAAGCTATCGCAAATACTGCTCGTCGTCATATTATCAATGTTCAACTATCTGAGATCAAAACAAAAGCTCAATTACGTCATCTATTTTTTAATGAAGAGATTCATGTCTTTAATGGAACTACAACTGAACGATATACAATTCCAGTACATGAACGTCTATACGTAATTGAAGATATTGATGCTATGGGTGATGCTGTTTTACGTCGTGAATGGAAAAAACCAACTTCTACAATAGAAGAGAAACCTAAGAAAGGAGATGACGCATGGATAGCTTCTTTAGAAGAAGATACAAAAGAACCTATTGATTTATCTTTTTTATTAAACTTACTAGATGGTACTTTAGAATCAAATGGACGTATTATTACGATTTCATCAAACTTTCCTGAACGTATTGATCGAGCATTAATTAGACCTGGAAGAATTGATATGATTATTCATTTCAAAAAGTGTAATGCCACAATTTTAAATGAAATGTTAACTAGTTTTTATGATCGTGAACTAGAAGGTATAACATGTGAAGATTATAAATGGAGTCCAGCAGAAGTAAACCAAATTCTATTTCGTAACTTTGAGAAGCCTGAAAATGCAGTTAAAGAGCTCAATGAACTGCAGCCTAAGGATTTATATGGGTTTGATTTAATTGAAGATAACGCAACTCTTAGTTATGAAGCTTATGCAAATGCGTGACAAGCTTTTGCTAGACGAAGAATATTTTGACAATATTTCCAAACATTTTCTTTTGATTCGGAACTCATTGTAGCAAAGTATTCCTTCATTTTAGGAAATATATCCATACTTACGTTTTCCTTGTGTTGCTCAAATGAGTGCTCAAGAAAGAACTTTTCATCCTTTGTCATAATTTGATCTTCATATTCTGAAACACTTTCATAAATATAATTTACAACAATACTAGGATTTGCACTTTTAGCAATACGAACTGATGTTAAAAACATTGGAAAATCAGGATCTTCAGGATACATCTCTGAAAGTTCAGTTATACATGAATTAAATTGGTCAAAAAGAGCCGTCATAAGTACAACCTTGGAAGCCATTATAATCTAGTATTGTTTTGTGTTAAAACTACAACTTACTTACGAGTTACTCCGCCAAATTCCTTCTCACGTTGCTGAGCCATTGCTTCCATTCTAGATGCTACATCACTATTTCCACCTGACTTACTTTTGATAGTATTTTCACTACTTGGTTCAGGTTGTCCACGTACACCTGCTCCACCCTGAGTTGTAATTGGAGAATCTAGAAATGTCCACAAACTTCCTCCTTCAGATGTAGGTTGGGTAGGATTATCCCACATGGAATACGAGTCTCCCATACGACCAGTTCCTTCAAATCCCCAAGGACTATATTCTCCAGGCGTAGCAGAAGAAGCGCCTCCTTGGGCAATAGCAGGAGCAGTTGGAAGTTCTTTACGTGAATTAGTAGGCTTTGCTATGAATCCAAAAATATCCTTTCCCACAATCACCTCTTTTGTATCGGGGACATAGACTGTAGGAACCTTCTTTAAAAACCCGGGAATTTGATCACGAGGAAGGTTCTCTACTAGAATAAATTTATAAAGACCAGCTTTATTGAGACCCTTTAACGTTTCAATAATCTGCTTAGAATTAGGACAACGCTCACTGTAGAATAAATAAGGTTGGGACATGTTATTCAATTTTCATGAAAAAAACGGATTGACAATAACGAAACCACTTAATAGTAAAATGGCAACCATTGAAAATTTAAAAACATCCAATCATGGGTTTGAGCTCGAGTGTGAGCTTAAGAACTTTCCGGTATCATTTGTGAATGGACTTCGACGTATTCTAATTGGAAAGATTCCTACTGTAGTTGTTCGCGATGTTCAAATTTTGGAGAACACAACACAGCTTCCACATGAGATGTTGAAGCATCGTATGGAGATGTTACCTATTAAGGTATCACCTACAGACTCAACTACAATCAAAGACGCAAAGATTGAATTACGAATTCTTCCTGAAACTGTGAAAGAAGAGACACGTACAATCACAACAGATGACTTTGTAATCAATTCTGCTCATCCAAATATTATTATGAAAGATCGTGATCTAGATACTCCTCTTATATTTCTAAAAGTTCGAAAAGGTGAGTCAGTTCATATTTCTGGTCGTCTATCTCTTGAGAATGATCAAGTATCTCAAGTATGTACTGCTACAACAGAATGGCATGTAGATCCTGATATGGCTAAACAAGCTAGAAAGGAGTTTGTAGAAGCTGGAAATGATGGACGTATCTTTGATAACTCTCTTATTCAACGTTACTACTCTCGTGATGAACGTGGTCGCCCTAATTGGATAAACTTACGAATTGAAAGTGTAGGAGTACTTTCTTCAAAAGATATATTTGCGATGGGTATTTCAATTCTTAAGAAGCAGGTAGAATCTTATGTGAAAGAAGCTCTTGAGAATATTCAACGTGAATCTGATGAAGGAACATATAGTATATCTCTTCAACAAGGTGGTCATACAATTGGCTATCTAATGCAAGAGGTCATCTATCATGATGCTAATGTAAACTTTGTTTCATATGATATTCCTCATCCTCTTCGAAACACAATGATTCTTCGGTTTAATACTAGTAAGAAGCCCGAATCAATTCTAAAGATTGCACATGATACGATTGAGGAATATTGTTCACTAGTAGAAAAGGGTATATAGAATAACAATGGAAGCAGGATTCATAAGATTTGACCCTGCTAGTGAATTTGAAATAATTGAAAGTATTGATTTTGAAGAAGAAGTTTCAAGACCAGAGTCATTACGATTTTTCACTCTTGATGAACAGTTAACAGACTATTTCGATAAGGTGTTACCGAAAAAGGGAAAGATCTCAAAATTCGAGTATAATAAGATTTCACAAGAAGTTGATCGTCTTCGAGAGATATATGAGAATGTGATTACTGTAACAGATAGTGATTATGTAGTTGATTTTTCTCGTAAGGAAGTTCATGTAGATTGGGTAAAGCCTATCTATACTGATCTAGAACTTGTATCGTATTCATATGCTACAAACTGGTTACCTCTTTATAAACCTGGATTACGATCTACTGCAAATTATTATCCTCGTATGTTGAGTGCCTTACCCAGACCATTTCGTACAACTGGTACACAAGGTGTTTCATATACACAAGGTGGTATTCTTGTGAATGATGATGGAAAGAATGCGCTTCATACATTAGGAACATATCAACGAACAAAAGGTGTCGTACATGAAGATGGTACATTTACAGTTGTAAAAGTTCCTATGGCAAATACAGCTGATGACATAAAGGTGAAGGGGTTTTATATTGAAAAACGTCCATCTGAAATACCGAATCCTTTACCTGAACATCCATTCTTAGCTTCAAATGCTGAATCTAAATTTCTAACAGATGAACCTCTAAATCGTGTCTTTCCTACCATGGAAGCTATTATGACACATGGTGTTCCAACTACACCGTACCCTTACACAGAAGGCAAACAGTTTCTTAAGATTTATGATGTAAACCTTTCTCAAGTTCCTTGGAATTTATGGAAAGATAGATTTCCTCCAGTAGATACTATTTCTGCTACACCTACGGTTATGTCTGTTACATTTCCTAGCTCATCAGATGAAGCTGCTCCTTCTAAAACTCTTCAGGATATTTATGTTTCAGAATGGTATCCTGGTATTGAACCAAGATTTTGGCTTGCTACTCAAGAAGACAATGGAACACTTGTTACTAAAATGATTCTTTCAAAAGCTAGTAAGGCAGGGTTATTGGCACCAGCTATCACAGGTGAGAAACCTATTTCTGCTTTAACAGCTAGTACAATTGAAGAATGTTTTGTAATTGATACATTTGATATGTTTATAAATTCAGGTGTATATCGTTCTCCTGCTTGGAATGATGTTAATAGTGCAGTTGATAAACATAAGCCTATTCCTGGAGGACATTGTATTCCAGTAGCTCAAATTGTACAAGAGAAAGCTGATACAATTACTGCGGGGAAAATAGCATGGAAAGAGACAACTGAAACAGATATACTAAAAGAACATCAACAACTTCTTAAGTTTTTTCAATATTTAGAAACGAAAGAGAAAGCACCTGTATTTGAAAGGTACGCAGGACAACAACAATCAGATATTCGAAGACAGATTCTAGCAGTTATGAAAGATGAAAATCGTATGCCTGTTGATAAAGCTGACTCAATTGGAAAGATTATTCGTGGATCATCATTGAAAGACGAACAATATTTTGATACTACAGATTCATTTCTAGTTTGTGGACATACTTTGGCTGAACTAAAGGGAGATCTAGAAGATGATCGTTTAGAATATTATGATCGTTGGACTGCGATTGATGAAGGATTTCGATCATGTAAGTTTTGTGGAGAACAGATTAATGCAGATGTATATGTAGCACAGGATGATTTTGATGAGAATGGTAATGTAATTTTATCACATGACACACTTGGTGGATCTACATTTCACGGAGAATCTCATGTAGCTGCATTTGCAAATTCATTAAATAAACTAAAAACTGCTTTCATTCTAGATAATCCTGGTGAAGCAATTTTGTATTTGCTACTTTCACTTATGCAAGTTCTTCCAAGTGAATCTCAACTTCTTCCAGTAGTTCAAAATATTCGTGAACTGACTAGTGTTTTAAAAGCAAATAAGAAAATTGAGAAAACTGCTAAGGAACGTACAGAAGGTATTTTAGGTATAGCAGGAATGGTAGTTCTTTTACAAACTCATAATCCTTTTTTGATTCCACGTAGATCATTTGGTTCTAAAATTTTAAAGCTAACTGGATTTCCTCGTGATACAGATGATGTGTCTGATTCACCTACTCTAGATATTGTGATTTCTATTCTGAAAACAACCTTTGAATCTTCTCCAAATACGTTTAAAGGTCCTTCTACAACTCTTTTACGTCTTGTGATTTCAAAACCCAAAGAAGTTCGTAAAGAATCAATAATGTTTTTGAAACAAGTATCTCAAAAATTTAAGACACAGTTTCTAGCTGCTAAAGAAAGATATGAAGTTCCTACTGAAACTAGTATAACAAGTCAAATTTCATTACCAGTTGTTCGTGTAGATAAGAATAGCTTTAGTCCTTCTGATAAGATTAAATCAGAGGAGAAAATGTCTGAATGTCCAATTCCTATGCCTAAAAGTTATTTAACAGGTCGATTACCTCCAAATGTAGTTCAAGAACCTATTGTATTAGCTCCAACAAATGTGTCTGATTTAGCAGTATATATTGAAAGAACTGAATATGTATATACTGCTATTTCATTTACAGATGTTGAAATCAGACGTAGAATAGCATTAGGTTTTCCTAAAACTACAAAGCTAGATAAGATTGAAAAGTTTTTACGAACAGATACTGATGGAATTGCGTTTCTTGCTTTATTGAATCGTATACTTGATATACTATCACGTGAATCTTACAAAACAGCACGTATAATTGAATACAGAAAAACAAGTGTATTTTTACAGACAACTATTGATAGATCAGTACTTCGTGATGCTGCTAGAGGTGTAGTATACGAATTATTACATGAGATTGTAAAAGATACTGGATTTTTAGGAGCCCTTTCTAGAGCAATTCAACAAGATTTAGCATTCAATATGATTCTTATTACCAAAGAACAAGCTACAAAGCAAGATTCTGATTTGCGTACTCGTGAACGTGAAGTCTTTAAGCAAAGAATGAGACAGATGAATGATACAGAACGTGAAGCAACAAAAATGTTACTAGATATTGGTATTGCGCCTTACATTATTACGAATGAAGATCGTGAGATTTTTGCTAAGGAATATAACTTACCTGATCCTGAAAGTGAATATGCTCTAGCTCAACAAGAAGAAGATGGTGATAGACCTGAAGAAGGATATAATGCGTCACGAGATGTAGAAGATGATCAAGCTGCTATTGTGAATGGACACGAACAGGAGGTTGATTATGGTGATTATGGTGATAGACGTGAAGAAAGAACTAATCGCGATTATGAAACACTAGCTGATTTTGACTTTGATGAAGGTTATGGGGTTTAAGAAAGTTTCATTTTTTCAACATGATAATTACGTTTACGATACAAATCATTTCTTGCTTGAAATTGTCTACGAAATGCAGGATCAACTATATCAATAATTAATGGATTAATTGTTCGGGTAGTTTTATCTGTTCTTAAAATACGTCCAACAATTTGATCCACATCAGGACGAGGTGTTGCGATTACAAGAGTATTCAATTTTGCGACGTCAAATCCTTCCTTGCACATTGAATACGTTGCGATTAATATTCGCTTTGATTCACACCATTCTGCTCGTTGTGCTGATTTTACATTTCTTCCAAGAATACATGCAGTTTCTTGAATATCTGTAGGAAGCATATCAAATAATGTCTTTGTATGATCTACTCGATCAGTAAGAACAAGAATCTCTCGTTCTTTATCATGGAATAAATCTGTAAGAAGTTCAATAATTAATTTATTACGTTCTGTACATTCTACAACTTTATTTACCATAAGTGACGTGAACATTACACCAGCATGATTATAGATAATATCATTATATGTTGGGTCAGTAGGTTCAAAATCATATACTTCAACATTTACTTTATCATCTACTTTATCGGCACTATCTGATTTGTAAAGTAGAGGACCTAGAAACCAATTAATAACATACATAAGTTTATCTTTGCGATCAGGTGTAGCAGATAAACCTAGCATATGCTTACATGTTAATTTAGGAATTGCTCTTGAAAATGCTTCTGAAGCAATATGATGACATTCATCAACAATAAGAAATCCAAATTGATCAAATAATGTTTTAGGATATTCTTTCATAGAAACACTTTGAAGCATAGCTACAACAATATCACGATTTTCTATATCAATTGTATCTCCTTGTATAGTTCCTATACGAGCATCTGGAAGAAACGCACTAATTCTATCTATCCATTGGTCGCGGAGAAACGTGTTGTGAACCAAGACGATGGTAGGCAGCTGGAGGATCGATGCGATATAGAGCGCACAGACAGTTTTACCTCCTCCGGTTTGGAGGGAGATAATTCCATCACGGGGTTCAGGGGTAAGATACGAATCGATGACTGTTTTTTGCGCCTCCCGAATAGTACCTGAAAACGTCCAATTTTTGGCATTTGTTTTAGTTACATCACGCATCGTAGATTTAAATGGACCATATGTTTCAATTCCGTAATGTTTTGGAACATATATATGTTCAGACGTTTCATAAAATACAGGATATTTCTGGACATATTGTGGTTTTACAAAAACTGAAGGAATATATGGTTTAACAGTAAGTAATCCTTTAAGAGTCTGTATATTAGGCACATCTTTTTTTGAAAGTTGATAACCATGAATTGTAAGTGCCATTCTGGTATTAATAGAATAATCATATAATTAATACGTTTTACACTTGAAACACTTCTCTCTTTATGCGACTAAACGTTCCTTTTGGACAAAAAATACCTTGATAATATTTTTCAGATAAGTAAAACAGAATATTTTCATATGAATCAGTTTCAATTTCATCATCATGACAAGCACCTAATTCCATTCTAAATAGAGGTCCTCGTGAAACAATAAAAGATGAATCTCCTGCCATTTTTTCTACGGTTACAACACCATTATCGTATATAGTTAATGTAATTGCTGTTGGTTTTTCTACATCATGATGACTTAAATAACCCTTATTCAATCCTCTTACTATGATAGGCATATTAGTGATTATACATTGAATATATGTAAACTTTATTGTCAATAGTATAAATGTTCTCACCTACACTTGTAGAATTTTTAGGAACTTCTCTTCTTGTTGGCGCAGTATCTTTTACAGGTGCACCTCTGTTAATTGTATCCGCACTTGCGATTGCGATCTCATTGGGTGGAAAGATTTCGGGTGGACATTTTAACCCCGCAGTTACCGCATGGGCTTTAGCATCTGGTAAAATCGGACAAGCCAAAGCAGTAGGATATATACTGGCACAATTATCTGCCGCAGTGTTCATTTGGGTTGTTGGATCAATGATTAAAGTATAAAACGGATTTCATAAAACTAAATATGATATAGATCACTTAAAGCGCAATGGACGACGTTACAGGATATTCCGAAACAGAGAAATATGAGAATTATATGCAAATTATTAAGACTCTCGAGTTCATTGAAAAAAATGGACGTATAACTGAAGATTGGATGGAAGAAAACAAAGCAATTATTGAAAAATGGCGAGATATGATTAATGATTATTCACGATTAAACCCAGAAATAACTTCTAAATACTTCAGAAAAGATTGTAATGATACTGAAGTACTAATACAATATCTAATAGCATCAATACGATCAACAAAAACATTCGATATTAAAGTATACGTAATTCTTCTTCAAAAAATGAAAGCTATGTGTGATCATGCTTATGATGATATGGAAATGAATGAATTAATGAATGGTCTATCATTACAATAATTCGGTAAACATAAATAGAAATTTCCATGTGACATATCAAAGATGAACCGTGTTTTTGACTATAATGGCACTATTGTCTCACCGTCAAATCCTGTAAAGTCTCTAACAACGGTGAAAAAAATGTTAGCGATAGATTCAGCTGATCGTGATACAACCAAATATAGATGGAATAATGATTTTGTCGTGTATCTTCCTCGAGTATATGAGAACGTAGTAAATGTTCGTCTTGTCGCAGCTGAATTTCCTAATGGATCACCTTATGAGTTTTCAACAAGTGCAACATTATCTAGTTTTTTATCCTATTTTATGATTGATATTGAAGGATTAAATAAATCAGATGAATGTTCAATTGGCGCAGATCGTTCAGGTTACCCTGATGGATATTTTGCAAAGATTCCAACTGGAAATAGCTCTTTAACAGTTGACGCACCAATTTTTTATAGTGATCATTCTGCTCAGGAGAATAATGGTAGATATACTCCTGCGATTGGAAAACTAGATCGTTTACATATTCGTATTCGTAAGCATGATCATAAAGGAAAGAATGATTCTTTATATTGGAAAAATCAAGATGAAACATCTCTAGATTATTCTCTTACATTTGAGATTGAAATGTTAGATAATGCATTTGATGATCATTCTTCATTTGAGTCTCGTATCATGAATCGTGGCGCATCTGCTCCTGACAAGTAAAAACGGTCTTTCGACTCTTTTTTTAGTTTATAATTCATTAATTGAATGGAAATTTCCATCATCTGATCGGAAATATACAGTAGTACCCTCTGGCATATCAGAAAGTCGTTCATATACTTTAGAATCATACTGTGAAGTATGTGGAACAGAAATACAGATTTTTGAAGGAATGTCATCAAGTTCGTAATGCTTCTGATCAATAATACGACCAATAACAATTACACCATCTGGCTTCTGTACAAGACAACTAGCACCCTGTATAGGAAGATTCTTAATATTAAGCTCATGTGCTATATCATTAAAGTTATCAAATGGATTATATGTAGGAATATCAATTCTAGGAGGAATAGGAAAGTTCAAACTTTTAAGTAAAGCAGAAAGTGTTACATAAACTGCACCCTTATATATAGGAACATCTGTATTTACATTAGTATTTAACTGATGTACACGATTTGTTCCATATAGAACATCATCAAATGTAGAACCAGCATCAGCTGCCCAATCAGCTAAGGTCTTAAACTCACGTTTGAGAATGTAATCAAACCATTTACCTTTGTATTCAATTACATGTCTAATACCTCCTACAGCCTTTTCTGCTTTATATTGTCTTAAATTTGTTACAAGAAGCTCTCTCTTCAGAAAGAAGTATGGTCTTGATACATCGCTATCAGGATCAAAGTGAAATAGATTCTTAAACTGAAGTTTATTTTCACTTAAATTGTTGAGAAGGAATTGGTTCATCATGGTATCTGATATGAGTTAGATTATAACTAAAATCAATCCGTTTTACTTCATTCGTTTACCTAAGCTTACAAACGTATCTAGAGTAAACAGAAAAAACACACCTGTAAAAATGTATAGCATCATATCTTGAGAAGAAGGAGATTCATAACCAACCTTATTCTGCTCAATCATTCTCATAATTTGATTTAGTTTAATATCATTTGCTGCTTCTTGGAATGAAGGAGGAGCATAAGCAAAATCAGTTCCACCATTAGATGGATAATATGGTTTATTGTAGGGTCTCTTAATCTGAGACTGATTAGTCATGTGCTCAACTGTATTTCCAACCTTAGCAGGACCATAATTTGCTTCTGCTTCTTCTTCTGAATTTACAATTGGTAGACTTCCACTTAGATCATCAATCGTCTTTTTATGTTTCTGTAAAGCAGCTTGTGTGCGATGTACAGGTGTAGGAAATACACGTCCTTCTCGCTCTGCGTCACGAGGTTCTTCTTTTTGGTAATGCTTAGAAGCCATAGTATGATGCTTTTTTGGGAATGGACTTCCCCATACTTCTTCTAAACTAGCCATGATCCACTTGTTGAGAGACACATAGAAAAATATTAACATTCGGTTCAAACAAATGAGAGTCACACAAACAGAACTTGTGATAGTTGCACTACTAATTGGATATGTTGCATTCTACACTCATCCTGCTCCTAAACATTTACAGGATTTTTTGAGTACACCTGTTGGAAATGTTATTGCTTTAGGTGGAATTTTGTATGTAACAGTTTACCAAAGTTTAGTTGTAGGTGTATTTCTTGCGATCGCTTATATCATGACGGTTAATGCAGTTACAGAATACATGACAGATAAGCCTGCTCCAGTAGCTCAACCTAAAAGTGCTGGTGTATCCCCTCCTGAAGTGAATGGAGCATTAAAGGCTCTTTTAAAGGGAACAAATATGCCATCATTTAAGGGAGATAATCGATTACCTCAAGTAGCACAGAAGAAGGGAACTGCTCCTGTTCATTCTACACCCCCTGTGACTCCTCCTAAAGGTAGTCCTCCTAAATCAGTCGAACATTTTGCCTCTTTCTAAGCAAGGATGATCGAGTATATTAATGCTATTGGAACATCTCCATTTTTTATTGGAGTCATGATGTTATTACTAAATGTAGGAAGTCGATTCATTACACATGAGTTAAGTCACGATGATGAAGAATACAGTAAAAATATACTTCTTCGTCGTATGGCTATTTTTGCAGCTTGTTTTGTAGGTACTCGTGATATCGTCACATCAGTATTACTAACTGCTGCTTTCGTAGTTATTGCGGGTGGATTATTTCGTGGTAAAGGACCATTTTCTCGTGAAGGAATGGTTAATCCTGATCTAGCTATGCGAGCAGCCGCAGGATTATCTAGTCATACTGATCAACCTGCTTATAATAAAGAAGAAAAGTTGTTATTTAAGTAAACTTTAGAGCTTAATAGTTACGCTATTCTTACCAGTTGATCCACCAGATTTCTTCATGGCAGATGGTGGTGTCATCTTGACAGTTTTTGTTTCAACTCCAGCATTGACTGACTTTAATAGGTCATCAATATTGACGGGTCCACGCATATCTTTTACAGGAGATGGAGCAGTACGAACTGCTGCTACAGGAGGTTGAGGGTTTGGTTTAGCAGGCTTAAATCCCATTTGTTTAGGAGGTGGTGGTCTTACATTTGTTTGTTGAGGTGGTGGTGGAATCATACCACTCATAAAATTAGAAAGACCAGCTAGAGGATTAGAAGATGGTTGTACAGGAGGAGGTGGTGGTGCTTTCATACCTTGAGTTTGTTGTTGCATCGCAGCCATAGAAAGTTGACGAGCAATATCAGGATTAGATTTCAAAATCTGATCCATATTTGGAATAGGTGCTTTCATAGCCATTTGGTTAGTTAAATGAACCATGTAGACCATCATACATGTACGAATTGGAATACGTACTAATGGATGCATTTTCAGTTTATCGCCATACAGATCATAGAGTTCCTCAAAATCTTCTTCCATATCTGCTACACCCATCTGTGCGGATTCAGAAAGACCATCTAGTTTCAATCCAAATGCTTGCATGAGAGGTACATTCTTAGAACTCCATTCCATAGCAGACATACCAGTAATATACCAATCACAAAACTGCTTAATGGTTTGATCCATGGCCTTTTCTTTACGAATAAATTCAAGTTCCATCTTCATCTCATCAAGAGGAGAATCAAGAGTAAAACGCTTACGCATCGGTACTCCTAATTTATTAAGACGTTCAAATTTACGAAGAATCTCATACTTTTCTTTCATGCTATATTCTTCAGACATACGAGGTGATCCAGAATTAATATAGGATCCTGCGTTCAAATTTTTAAACCCATCATTGGTCTCAATTGGTCCTGCTTCACTAAATGAAGGAACTAGACGAGGACCATCATTAGTTTCTACATCGCCAAATGATGGCAATTCAATACTTGCTAGATCGGGAAGCTTAATATCACCGCTTGTTTCACTCATTTTAGGATTTGTTAAAAAATCGACACCGAAGATGTCACCCATTTGTCTGAAAGAACGAGTCAGTTATGAAAACTATAACGCATAAAATGGATTCAAATTAGTGAAATGAAATCATGATAAGTAAAATGCTTAATATAGTTGATATTCATTCAAAAGCTCCAGAAGTAGAGAGTCCTTTTAAGTTTCCCCTTGACCCATTTCAAAAACACGCAATCTATGCTATCTCAAAGAATGAGAATGTTCTTGTAACAGCTAAGACAGGATCAGGTAAGACACTTGTAGGTGAATATCAAATTCATCATTCATTAGCAAAAGGAAAGCGAGTTTTCTATACAACTCCAATCAAATCATTAAGTAACCAAAAGTTTCATGATCTAAAAGAGATGTTTCCTAGTGTGGGAATTATGACAGGCGATATTAAGTTCTGTCCACAAGCAGATATTGTCATCATGACAACTGAGATTCTTCGTAATTTATTATTCAAACAAGGTACTGCTACTGAATGTGTAGGAATTACTGCAAATTTATCTCTAGAAAACTTAGATGCTGTAGTCTTCGATGAAGTTCATTATATTAATGATCCTGATCGTGGAAAAGTCTGGGAAGAATGTTTAACTCTTCTTCCTCCTCAAGTAAATCTAGTTTTACTTTCTGCTACAATTGAAAATCCTGAAAAGTTTGCAGGATGGTTAGGTGATATTAAACAGAAACCTATTCATGTGATTTCTACAGAATATCGTATTGTTCCACTCGTTCATCAACTTCCTAATAAGGCAGTTATTCTAGATTCAAAAGATGTATTTAACAGAAAAGCATACATTGAATGGTACAACAAATATTACGAACAAGAAAAAGAAGATAGATTACATCGTGAGCGTGTATCAGCTCGTCAAGCAGGAGAAGATGTTGTAAAAAAGACTCAACATTCAACTAGTTTCGTAGATCGTATGAATAAGCTAATTATTGAAATGGAACTTCCTGCGTTATTCTTCGTATTTTCTAGAAAGCTTTGTGTAGAACTTGCGAATAAGGTAACCGATCAACTCATTGATTCATCTGAAGCGGCTAGTGTTCGTCATATTGTAAGCTTTCATTTACATCGATATCCATATCTTGAAAAGTCTCAACAGTATCATGATTTATTTGCTCTTTTACAAAAAGGTGTAGCATATCATCATAGTGGCGTTCTTCCAATTCTAAAAGAGATTGTTGAGATTCTGTTTGCTCGTGGATTTATTAAGGTTCTCTTTGCTACTGAGACATTTGCAGTTGGTATTAATATGCCTACCAAAACTGTAGTATTCACATCATATCGTAAATACGATGATAAAACAGAAAATCATCGTATGCTAACTACATCTGAGTATATTCAAATGGCAGGACGTGCAGGTCGTCGTGGCAAAGATGATAAGGGTATTGTTATCTATCTTCCTATGCGTGATCCTGAATCACCTGTAACAATTCATACCATGATGACGGGTAAGAAAGCAGTTATAAATTCTCAAATGGATTTTCATTATTCATACATTCTAGCTGCTATTCAATCAGGTAGAAATATTATTGGAGATACATATTGGGCTTCAGAAATGTGTGATGATATTAGAGTTATAAAAAATAAGATTCTAGAAAAGCGTAAAGAAATTATAGATATGGATGAAAATACAGTTGAAGAGCTTGAAAAATATACAGAACTTAAACAATTATTTGATAATTCTGTAAACGCAGAACGTAAGAAATGGCAAGCTGAAATTGGTCGTTGGAATAATACTCATTTTGGACCCAAATGGGAAAAGGCAATGAAATCATTTAAGAAAACAAGTCAAGTCTTAAAAGAAATTGAATTTATGACTGAATGTATTTATAAGCTTTCTTATTTTGAAGAAAAAATCAATCTTAGAAAAAATACATTGCTTGCAAATGGGTTTCTAGATGAAGATGATGAATTAACTACGCGTGGAGTTTTGGCTTCTGAAATTCATGAAGGGCATCCACTTCTTATGGCATATATATATGATACTCGAATGATTCATAATAAAAGTGCGAATGAAATTGTAGAATGTCTATCTATATTTCTAGAAGATGTTAGAACAGATGAATATATTCAAAAAACTCAATTTCATGATATGATGAATACGTATGTTTCTCATATTATTGAATCTGAATTATTAAAGAGTGATTTGTCATATTGGAAACTTACAAGTTATTGGGTTGAAGTTGTACAACGATGGATGAATGGTGATGATTTTGTATGTGAACAATTAGGTATTGAACAAGGTAACTTCGTAAGAGCTATGTTAAAATTATCTAATATTATAGATGAATGGAATAATCTTGCTACTATTTCTCAAGATGTAGAAATGTTAGAAAAAATGAAAGAAGTTAAAGGATTAATTGTTCGAGGATTTGTTATTCCTGATAGTTTATACCTTCGAATCTAAATACCATCTTACGTTTCCATGAAGGCTGATCCATGTCTAATGAATATTTTAGAATGCCAGATGATCCTAGAGGTTCACTATTTTTACATGTGATAATACGTTTCCAAGAAGATACCCAAATACGATGATCTGATAATACAATACCATTTACTACTCGAGAAGATGTTGATAAAATCTTATTCATAAAGAATACATCACGTTCATACTTCTTTGCGTTTGTTGCTAATGTATTTATAGTTTCTAGATCAAACGGCAATATAGAATCTTCGCGTATAACCATTTGATTCACAATATCAGCGAATCTACGAATAGGAGATGTAGAATGACAGTAATATTCCTTATTAAGCCCCCAGTGTTTTCCACCTTCCAATGCGTGTGTGTATAAAGCAGATTTATTAGCTAGAAATTCTAAGTCTGCTCCAAGTGTAGTATATAATTCAAACTTTTCAATATCAGGAGCATTTTGTGTACGTAATAATCCTTGTTTTTGATTAACTAATACTTTAGCAACTTCGCAATTATATAAAATCATTAATTCGGATATCCATTCATGTGAATCTATAATATCTCTTTTTGCGATATATGAACTTATTTCTTTAAGCAGAGATCCATACTTTGTAGAATAAATTGATTCATATGTGAATGATTTACTATTCACAAATGATACTTTCATAAACTTTAAATTTGAAATCTCAGAATTATTCCATTTGAAACGAAGTGCGATTCCATGTCTCTTTTTATCTGGAAGTAAAGAACACTCGTCTTGAATTGGTAAAAGAGGTGATATAATACGTCCATTATTATAAAGTGTTTGTCCGATAGTTGAAGCTTTTTTAAAGATGTCCGGATTTTCAATCATCCATGAAGCTACATCTGCTATTACAATATAAATATATTCATCATCTCCTACTATAATTGCATCATCAATATCAGTACATCCTGGTGGATCTACATTAAATGCGAATCCAGTAATATGTGTATATCCATCAAATGATGGTATTTTCAAAGTTTCTTTAGAGAATCGTTTCCATGTAGATGATGAATATTGATAAAGAAGGGCTTCTTCTTCTGCTTTTAGATCTCCACATGTTCCAATAATTCTTATTAAATTTCCACGTGTTAGTTTGTTTTCTTCCCAACGTTCAACATTTATTAATGCTAAAACGTTGGATGTTACATCTTTTTGAGAACATCCTACAATACATGGTTGATATTTCTTATCAAGTGGATTAAATAGATAAATTGGCACATTTCTAGATGTCATACCATATTTGGTTTTTGAATTAAGTCTTAAAATTCCAGGAATCATTTAGAGTATATCTAAATACTATTAATGTTTTCCGTTTTCTAATACCCATAAACCTTGAAGAAAACTATCTGCTAGATCATCTTTCTTAGGATGTTTTAACATAAATGTTTTAAGTTCTTCAGTAGGAACTAATTCTGCTGCATGAACTATACCTGTTTTCTTACGACCTTTATATGTCTTTGTTACATCTTCAATAGTTGTCATATTTGTTAATTTATGAATAGCAGAAACTCCTTTACATCGAAATCCTTGTGTAACAAACCACATATGAAGCATTCCTTGTACACATAACATACGTTTATCAGGTTGTTGTTCAAATACTATAAGGTTCGCCCCCTTCCATAGATTCGCACGCATCTGGAGGGAATCCGAAATTGCTGGAGCTAGATCTACTACTGATCCCTGTTTTGCGGATTTGACACACCGTTTCCATACACTTCCTGAAGAAACTACGTATAGCTTGTCCACAAGTTCTTTTTTGGTCGTTCCCTGAATGTTTAATGGAAGACTCAATGCTTGTAATTCCTCCTTCGTTTTCTTCGATAAAGCTGATTTTGTGTAAGTCAATCCAGATGTTCCTTTGTGGCGAGTACACGCATATATTGTCGCTTGTTGTACCCAACATGCTGGTTTCTTACATTTATGGCATAATGGTTTATCTAGACCACCAATTTCTGCCATTACATCAATTAAATCCCATCCTGTAATTTTCAAATCTTTTCGCGATGTTCCTTCTAGAATACAAAAAGCTAAATTACGTAATCCAACATCAAATGATACAAGTTTCATTATGCTATATAGGTAATATTGTTGAAAATGGAATCACATATATTTCATAAATGAATACTAATATGGATCTAGAAGTAATAACACGCAATCAATTACATACATTTATGGATACCATAACTAAACAACGTGATGAACAAATGATTAGTCGAATCGTTCATCAAGTCTATGAAATGGTACTAGCAAGTGCAAAAAAAGGAATGATTTCTGTAAAATGGAGTAGTGATGAATATTTCTTTGATAACTTCATGGAATATACTCCTCTACATGTTATACGAGCATGTGTTCGTATTCAAGAACTCTTTCCAGATTCAAAAGTATTAAACCAAAATAGTCTTCGAGAAATTATAGTAAATTGGGTTTAAGATGTTGCCTTCAAAAGTTGAATTAAAACACTCTTAGAATCACGCTTTCCAAAAGGAATACCCTTTTTGCTTAAAAGTTCACGAAGTTGTGCTGATGTTTTATCTGGAAGATCATCAATATCATCTTGAGAAGGTGGACCCTCAACGACTTCTAGAGATTCTTTTACAGAAACACGATCATCATCAGACTCTTCTTCCTCTTCAACAGGTGGTTCTTCATAAACTACCTCTTGACGTGTACTTTCAATATGAGCACTTAAGGCCATGGCAAGAGATCCTAGATTTTGAAGGATTCGAGTCTGTTGCCAGTAAAGGTATCCTACCATTCCAGAAAGTACAAAAATCAATGATGCTAAAACTACAATGGTGGCATAGGTAAGTTCCATTTGGTAAATTAGTAGGAAGAAACGTTCTTTCTTTAAACGTAAAGAGATGCCAGGATCCGACGCGTCTCAGTTTACTCGATTTAAGAAAGCGAATGCTGTCCAACGTGGTGATACTCAACAGAGTAATCGATTAACTCAGTATGTTTCCAAGTTGACAGGAGCATCTTGTCAAACTGTTTTTCTAGATTCATTAATGCCTAAAAGTAGACGAGCACTCTGTAATAATAATCAAAGCGGAAATGTATATAGAACTAATCTTGATTTTAATGGTGTTGTTGGGGCTTCTAATAATGGTATTGTCACTTATACATTACTTAATCCACCTATTACACCAAATAATGAATTTTTTTTTAAGATTGTAAATCTTAGTGGAAATATTTTATCAATAACTTTTAATCCTTCTAGGGGTGAGGCAAATTTTAATAATTCAGTTGTAGAATTACTAGGTGGTGGTAATGGTAGTATTAAAATAGAAGATTCAATAGAAATTAGTGAAATTACTGGATTTAACAATAACAGTATAATTCATATAACATTTCCTGGACAAATAAGCAGTATTGGAGATGTTACTATTACTACTTCTGATGGTGGAGGCAATGAAGATCTTGGAACAATAACAAAAGTTTTTAATTTTACTGGTATTGCTCTTAATAAAGGAAATTATATACTTGAAGGATTAACTATTAATCCAAGCATTTCAGGTAAATATAAATTTACATTTTCAAATGTATCTGGAAATCCATATATTGCCCAAATTCAATTAGGAAATACTGATAATTTTCCAACTGCTACATTCACTATTAATGGATCCAATGTTACTCCAGAGAGTATTGGTGGAAATAGATTAAAATTTAGTCATGTTGATATAAGAGCTTCAACTATAATTTTAAGAGTACTAGTGCCTGGTGGAATAAATAGTCTTCCTTTTCAATTTGATACACTAAGTTTATCTCCTCCTGATTCTATTTAATACAATAACTTCTAAGTGAATCATAAATGCCTAATCTAGATTCATCGGATTACATTCGTAAGCTTAAGATTAAAGCTAAGGCGAACGCTGATTCTGCTGCTGATCCACGTAAGTTTCGAGCACTCACTCAACATGTAACATATGATCCATATCGAGTAATTGCAAAAAATCCATCGTTTGATGATGGTTATCTAGAGAATAAACATTATGTATTCAAATCACCTTGTTGTTTTGTATCAGAGGCTCCTTCAATTATATTTGATTTTAATAGTGATGATGCAATTACTCTTCCTGTTCCTTTTAACTATGTAAAATCTTTAACATATAACATTCCTTCACCTACAAAGTCATTCAAATTTAAATGTTATAATTTGTTAGATGCTGGTATTGGTGAATTTGTTATTGAGTCTAGTACGTTTAATTTTGGAACTGATGGATCATTCTTCTCAATTAATAATGTAGCAATTACACCAGATTATGCGCCACGTCCATATACAATTTCTAATTCTATAGGGTTTTATGGTTTAGAAGATGATACTTATATAACATTAAATACAAATTCTCCTATTTCTGGAGAAATTACTATTTACTCAGAAGAAGATTAAAACTCTTCATCAAAACGTACTGTCATATCAGATGTGTTCATGCCTACACCAGGCTTTGAATATTCAGATACTTTCTTTTCAAAGAAATTAGTTTTTCCTTCTAATGAAATTAATTCCATGAAATCAAATGGATTACTGACTTTATAAATCTTTTGAAGACCTAATTGTTGAGCTAATCGATCAGCTACAAATTGAATATATTGCGTCATATCTCGTGCGTTCATACCGATGAGTGCACATGATAATGCTTCACATATAAACTCCGTTTCAATCTCGACTGCTTCTTGAATAATATTTTTAATTTGTTCTTCAGTTAATTTATTTTGAAGTTTGTGGTATAACGCAATAGCAAATTCAGTATGAAGACCTTCATCACGTGAAATTAATTCATTTGAAAATGTTAAACCAGGAAGTAAACCACGCTTTTTCAACCAATAAATAGCACAAAATGAACCACTAAAGAAAATACCTTCAACACATGCGAATGCTACAAGACGAGTTGCGTAACCATCAGGTGATTCAATCCACTTAATCGCCCAATCAGCTTTCTTTTTAATACATGGAATCGTATCAATAGCACGGAAATACTTTGCTTGTTCGTCTTTATCTTTGACATATTGGTCTATAAGCAGTGAATACGTTTCAGAATGAATTCCTTCCATAGCATTTTGAAGACCATAAAAGAGGCGAGCAATAGGAGATTGAATTTCTTTTTGAAATCTAGCTGCGAGATTTTCTTGTACAATTCCATCAGATCCTGCAAAGAAAGCAAGAACATGTTTTACAAAATGTTGTTCATTATCATTTAATTTCTCCCAATCATCCTTATCTTTGCTGAAATCAATTTCTTCAACTGTCCAGAAAGTTGCTACCGCCTTTTTGTACATTTTATAGAGGTCTTCCTCTTGAGGGGCGATAGGGAATAAAGTATAACGCGCACCAAGACTTGTGTTAGAGGGATTGAATAAAGGTTCCATATTGATAGAGTGCGAAAAGGTATTAAACAGTTTGTCCATCGTATACTACAATATAGAAATGTCAACTCCTGATCCGTTTTCAGGTAATTTACTTAAAAATATTCTATCTCCAAAAATCGTCGATAATGGTAGCGGAGGATATAATGTAAAAGTAGATCTTATCAATATAGATAACATTACGATAAGTGGTAATATATTTGGACCCACTGGTTCTAGTTCTACAGGAGATACAGGTTATACAGGTTATACAGGTTATACAGGTTATACAGGTTATACAGGTTATACAGGTTATACAGGAGATACAGGAGATACAGGAGATACAGGTTATACAGGAGATACGGGTGCTACAGGGGATACGGGTGCTACAGGTCCTACTGGAAGTGTAGTTTTTAATATTAGTTCAAAATTGGTTGCTGTAGGAGAACGTAATACAGCGTATGGTTCTATATTTACATCACCTGATGGAATTACTTGGACAGGGTCAAATACTAATGGAAGTTTTACAACACAAGGAAATGGAGTAGCATGGAATGGATCATATTGGGTAGCAGTAGGGCAAGGAAGTAATGGTTCAATATTGACATCACCTGATGGAGATACATGGACTCCATCTTCTAATGGATTCACTGTTGCTGGAAATGGAATAGCATGGAATGGTTCATTATGGGTAGCTGTTGGTGATGGATCTGATACAATACTCACATCTTTAGACGGAGATACATGGACACCAGCTTCTAATGGATTTACAGTACAAGGTTATGGAGTAGCATGGAATGGTTCATTATGGATAGCTGTTGGTGATGGAGATGATACAATACTTACATCACCTGATGGAGATACATGGACTCCATCTTCTAATGGATTTACAGGTGGTGTTTATGGTGCTGGAAATGGAATAGCATGGAATGGTTCATTATGGGTAGCTGTTGGTGATGGAGATGATACAATACTTACATCACCTGACGGAGATACATGGACACCAGCAACAGGTGAATTCGGTAATGCCGGACTTGGGCGTGGAGTAGCATGGAACGGTTCAATTTGGGTAGCTGTAGGAAAAGACAATACTAATTATAATTCAATGCTTACATCATCTAATGGAACAGATTGGACGGGAACTACTGGATCACTTTTTTCTTTCTATGGATCTGGAGTAGCATGGAATGGTTCAAATTGGGTCGCAGTAGGACGCAACACTAGTGCTAGTGATTCAATACTTACATCACCTAATGGAACAGATTGGACAGGAACTACTGGAGCATCATTTTATTCTATTGGATTTGGAGTAGCATCTACAAATGTATGGAAAAATACACCTACATCATTTGATGAAGCATTATCAAAATTATCAACTGCTTTTTCTAAATATTCTGGAACTTTAATTTAAATCTTACTCACAATTTTATGAATTGATAAAGCAGAAACACCAGATACTTCTGAAACTGTTTTCATTTGAGTTTTTGTTTTAAGTCCCATAATATGAGCTACAACACCAGCAACAATTGTTTTTGGTGTGTGTTCAAAATCATCTTCTGATTTCATAGAAATTTCATATAAAAGTTCCATGATTTTTTCACGCTGATCATCATTCAGAAATAGACCTGCGCATAACCGTTCTGCTATTCCAATCTGTGTTTGTAAAACTGTATTATCTGTAGGAGAAAAGTGATTAATTGCTTTACAAAGTGCTCGAATATTTACAGTCATTAATTTTGCTACTTCTTCATGAGATCTAGGAACGCCATTATTGCGACATGCTACAAATATAGCTGCTCCCATTAATGCCCGACGTGTTTCTCCTCTTACTTTTTGTGCTTCTTCAAGATGCTTATACATTCCACAAGCATCCATAATAATTGATTTTGGTAATCCCGCATGAGTACATGAAAGATTAATTGAATCAAAGATACCCATCCAAGATCTTTGACTATTTGATGATAACGACCAACATGATAGCCTTTGAAGTGCTTTCATGTTTGGCGAATTTGCACCTTTATACGAAATAATTGAGCCATACGATGACTCAGGAAGTAACTCTGATGTTACAAATCCAGTTCTACATTGATCTTCTCCTTTTGAATCTTCATAATTTCTCCATTCTGCTCCTTCATCAATAACTTGATCGAAAATACGTCCACAACATGTGCAGACTTGCTGTCCTTCATCAACTACAAGGGAATGTTTACAGTCCATTGGTATCAGTTTAAGTGGTTTTCTTTTTATTCGTTTTACGCAGTGGGAACATCTTTTCAAAATGTCTATCGAATGCTTTATGATATAGAAATTTGATCTTTGAGTCTAAAAAATCAATAAATAGAAACATTGAATACGCAAAGAATACTCCTGACATATACGTATCAACTAATGCATCTAGTTCACGACTTACATGAAATATAGGAGGAGCTTCTTTAATAATGTATGTAATCCAAAATATGATTGTACCAATTACAGCTAATTGAAGAGATACATCACCAACTTGATATAAAGTAGATCTTTGTTCCCATTCTTCATTATGCTCGTCAACAAAGTAATATAAAAGGTATGAAACTATACCACCTATAGCTGTATAGAAAATTGCTAATATTCCTGTATTCAAAGTAACTCCTATAATCTCTTCAAGTTTCATTATATTTAATCAGTAAATTTCAAAATCATAACACCGCCACCAATCATCGCAATAGCAATAAAATCATGTAAATGAAGTCTTTCTTTGAAATATAAAACACCTACTGTTGTTGTTGCCATAACAGATAATCCTGACCAAAGAGCATTAGTAAATGCTAACCCTGTAAGTTTAAATGTTTGGACTAATAGACCTCCAACACCAATATACAAAAGAACTCCCAGTACAAAGAATCTCCAATCATTCAATGATTTCTTAAAACATGTCATTGCCATCGTTTCAAATCCAACTATAAATAATACATAAGTTATGATCCACATATATGTAGATGTTATTGCCATTTGTTATTAATCACTAGAAGGATCTCTTGCCATGAATGCGATCGCAGATGGATCATATATCATTGGACGATAATTTGTAGCCAACATAGGTCTTCCAACATCACGTGTCTTCACAGGTTTGATCCAAGAAATGAGTAAATACTTATTCTCTACAACCCATACCCAATATCCTGCACTAGTATACTCTTTAACTAAAAACTCAATCGCTTCTGCTAGTTGATACAATGGATATCCAAATACAAATGTTGGAACTTCATATGTTATATATGGTGCGTTAGTATTATGAATCGCCTGTTGTTTAATTCTTGCTTGAATTTGGGTCATAACAGGAGACATAGCCGCCATTCTATTTAACCTACGAGATTCTTGATCATTCCATACTTCACGTGCTTTCAGCATGGTTACTTATTACAACTCAAGAATGTCTCTTCCGTTCCGTAAACTTGGATTGAATGGTGGCGGTATTAAAGGAATTTTACATATAGGAGCTTTGCGTGAATTAGCAAAACATCAACCTCTGAATTTTCCTGATGGAATTTATGGATGTTCTGTTGGATCAATTATTGCGACTTATTTATCATTTGGGCTTCCTGTAGATGATAAATTAATTGAAATGTCTAAAAGGTATATTTCAATGGATCGTGTTACACCTAAACTAACATTTAATAACATCTCATCTGCTCTTTCGCATAAAGGTGTATTTACTATGGATATGTTTGAAGGCACAATGATTGAAATGTTTCTAGAATTTGGAATTAATTTAAAAGATATGAAGATTGGTGATGCTCCTCAACCACTCTATATTATTGCATCAAATATCACAAAAGGTGTACCTACTATATTTACAAAAGATGTTCCAATTTTAGATGCTCTTAAATGTTCATGTTGTCTACCAGGAATATTTAAGCCACAAGTTTTGTATAATCAGTTATATGTTGATGGAGGTGTATTTGTACCATGTATTTCATGGATAGAATCAGATGCTCTTGTTTTATCGTTAACTAAGCAGAAAGTAACTCGAATGACTCCTCAAAATATTACAGAAGTATCACCACTTAATTTTATGAAAGATATCTATGCGATGGCTGTTAATCATTTCATGGAACGACATAATACAGATTTAACTGTACGTCTTTCATATCCTAAACTAACATCTGATTCAGATTTAGGAGATTTTGATATAGATGATATTCTTTTGAAATCTGAAATATCATTAAGAAGGTTTCTCATCTCCAAGAGCCTTTTTCAAGAACTCCCGGAAGTTCTCAACACTGGGTCTACCAGCCATCTCGTATAATTTATCAGCAGTTTGTACCTTGAATGTAGGGTATCCCTTAATATCATAAAGAGCAGCTTTACCTTTATCTGTTTCTGCGTTTACATCTTCAAATGTTACAGTTTTACCACCATACGTATATCTAGAATTCTTAACCAATTGTTGAATAGAATGCCAAGGTTGCTGAGCTGTTTTACAATGTGGACACCATGTAGCATAAAAAAACATAAAGTTAGCTTGATTATCATCTAATCCACTAGATGTAGGAGGTTCTTGTTCAATAATTCTTGCTCCAGGTGGTGTACCTGTAACTAAGTAATAGATTCCAATGAATCCTAAAACTACAATTAATGAAATAATAAGTTCACTTATCATCTTTACG